>JAAUYI010009263.1_pt1 | contig 28979 bp, 28 predicted proteins | sample 7278041 | NCBI WGS metagenome assembly JAAUYI01 (sample SAMN14350216, study PRJNA611818) | marine sediment metagenome | isolation source: surface marine sediment (0.6m) | place: French Polynesia: Moorea | collected 2018-08
TGAAAAAGCTTGTCAGGGTTCACCAGGGAATCACCTTCCAGAGAAAGATTCAGATGATTAATCATGTTTTAGCTTCATAATCTAGGTCTCTTTTTTTCCTTTAGGTCGAATAAGCTTTTTTGGCAATCCATAATTTCAATATACTGTGTCTTTATTATGAAAAGCTAGAATCCAAAACTTTATAAGTCATTCTTTCAGAATTTAGTTGGTATTTTTTATCAATGACAATTTGATCATTTTCTCTTTTTATGGATAACCACTCCGGTGCAGAATTAAAGTCAACAAACACCGTGCTTTCTTCTTCATCAACGGAAATTATGTGAAGATCGTCCTCTTCATTTCTGTATTTTGCTTCCCTTTCATATCTTCCAACGAGGCTTACTAAAGATGCTATTGAATCACTCATTTCGTAATTTTTATTAAATTAACTACTTCCTAAACAAAAAGTTTACTCGAGCTTCATCCCTGGTGTATAATTTTTCACTAATTATATTTGTCTAGCTTTGACAATCTTTTGAGAGTCGTTCGTAAAAATCCTTTCCAGCTTCCAGCAGTTCCTAATGTACCCAGACGTACAACTACTCAAAGCTACACTCAGAAAGTTATTCATCCAAAGCAAGGTAATCAAATACTTAGTCCACAGTTTTTAAAGCCCCTTATTGGTTTACATGTTGAAGAAGCATCCAAACTCATTGGTGCAGGGGAATTTGATATCGGTACAGGAGCAAAAATTAATGGACCAAATGGCAAAAGCAGTATACTAACTGCTAATCATGTTGTGGCTCAAAAAGGACCTTCATTGGCTCTGTCTGTCGACAAAGAGGGGATTGTTCGAGGAATTTCAGTAGGACCATCAGCAGGTGATAGAGAAAGTGATATAGGTGTTATTAACCCCACAATAGTTATCGGCGATACTGGTGCATCTTTAGAAATAGGTAACTCGACAAACTCTACTCAAGTTAAAGCAACTCGAAACTTTACTAGTGGAAAATTTTCTCCGGAAGAAGGTCTTGTTTCAGTCGGATCAAATGGTAGTAAATTAGAATTTGAAGATCCTAAAGGGAATTTAAGTCATGGCGCTTCAGGTGCACCTATTGTTGATAAAGATGGATATATTAAATCACTTGTTCAATTTGGAGCTGTTAACTCTAATCATATCTGGGGTGAAAATCTTACAACACCAAAGGCCAAGCAAGAAATAAAAGATTTACAAAGAGAAGCTCAAAATAAATCATTTGAAGGTGCATGGAAAGGTCATTCTTCTTTACGCAAAGCAACAGTTTACAGATTAGCACAAGAAAATTTAGACAGAACAATTTTTAAAAATAATGAAGATCCTCTCAACAATGCTGCATAATCAGTTAATTTATAAAAGATAATAATTATCTTCTCGCTTTTCTTCTAGAAGTTTTAGGTGATTGGCTCATTGAAGATATCCAATAAGTTATACGTTGGGAAAGAGTACCAAGCCAGGTACCAATAAAAAACAATAAGATTAGTCTCACATAGCTTAGGTTGAGTTGTTCATCCAACCAGCCGATTATCATATAAATGTCTATTTTAAAGTAGTAATTTACAGCACCTATTAAAATTGCGAGAATAACACCAAAGTAGACAAATCTCAAAACTGGGCCGATGAACGAATCTTTGTTTTGTGCCGAAAATCCTTTACTTTCGTCGAGGCTTTGATAGGGAAGCCATAAAAATCTTAATGGACCCCAACGCTTAAACTGGTTGCTTTTCTTTGTATCCAATTCGGGACCGAACATTAATCCGGAAAATAGAAAGCTGCAAGAACACAAAAAGCTTTGAAAGAAATCACCAAGAATAGACCAACAAAGGCCAAAAAAAGGAATTAATAGATACCAGGTTACTTTATCGTTGTCTTTCATAAAATCTTTTCTGAAATTTTTATGGCTTTAGATTTAAAGAGACGCATAAAGCAGCACATGGTTTCTACAAATTCAAATATTCCCTTTGAATATTTGACAGTTAGCTCCCAAACAGGTTAAGGTTATAAACCTTTGAGTGAAATAAGATAATTTTGTATGGCTCGTTACGTATTTAAAAAGAAAAAGAAACTAGTCCGTAGATTTGGGCCCATTAACGGGTTACCATCAAACGTTAAGCGTACCACTAGACCTGGGATGCACGGCAGAAAACGTGATCCAAAGCAGTCAGAATACGGAAAAGGTTTATTTAATAAGAATAAATTGAGAGCTTGTTTTGGTATTTCTGAAAAACAGTTTAGAAATTATTTTGCTGAAGCTGTGAAAGCACCGGATACCGGAGAAGCTCTTCTTCAGCTTTTAGAGTTTAGACTTGATAATTTAGTATACAGATTAGGGTTAGCTCCCACGCTACCTGCTGCAAGACAAATGGTCGTTCACGGTCATATTCAAGTACAAAAACTTTTTCCTAAGCCTAAAGATTCAGAGGCAGAGAAAAAAGAGGAAGAAGAAATCTTTGAAAAAGTTGACAGACCAGCGTATAAAGTTAAAGCAAATCAAAAAATTAAGTTATCACCCAAAATCCTTAAAAAGTTACCACCAGCAGTTGAGCAATCAATTAAAGAAACTCTTAGAGTTGACTATGTAGCTTTTGATAATGCAACAAATATTGGATGTTTCACTAGAGTTCCTTCTGAGAGTGAAATTCCAGCACCAGTTGAAATTGCCAAAATCATTGAGTTTAGTTCCAGAAGACTGTAATTGACATTATTTAAGGAGAGAGAATTATGAGAAGAACATTAGAAGGTACAAGAAGAAAAAAGAAAAGAGTAAGCGGTTTTAGAGCAAGAATGGTGACTCCAGGGGGCAGAAGAGTTATACGCAAAAGAAGACTAAGAGGTCGCAAAAAATTATCCATTTAAGTAAATGGCTCTTCCAAAAAAGGAAAAGCTAAAAGACCGCAGAGTATTTAGAAACACAAGAAGGCTTCAAAATATTTCAAAAAATAAATATTTTAGGCTTATAGGTCAAAGTCTTCATCATGCTGTTTCAGGAAATTCTCCACTAGTTTCTTTTGTAATAAGCAAAAAGAAATTGAAAAGTGCAGTTAAGAGAAATAGATCTAAACGAAGAATGGAAGAAGCATATAGAAGTTCTAAAGAAGTTCTAACTAATCAATTGAGCCAATTCAAGTATCTTATATTTTTTTTGGAAGCCGAAAGCTTGGAAGCTAATTTTCAAACTTTGAAAAAACAAATTATTTCTTCTTTTAAATAACAAATTGGATTTCCTTGGCAATTTACCAAACTCTATTTAAACGGACTAAGGGAACTTACTTCCCCATAAAATCTGTATTGTTCATAAGGTATTTTTAAACTTGCTGGTATCAGTTCTTTTTTCAAAAAACCAAATTTATTGAAGAACTTATGCGCTCTGATAGATTGAGAATCAGAAAAAAATTCAATTTTTTCAAACTTATTGTTTAAAGCCCAATTTATAGCCCACTCCATTAATATTTTGGCAGCTTTTGTTCCTCTCCATTTTTTATGAACGTATAACCTTTTAAACAAAGCAACTTTGTTCTTCTGCGGAAAAGGTAAAGCACTTTGAGTTCCAATGAGTAATCCATTGGCCTCAAGAAGAATAAATTCACCACCTTTAGCAAAATAATTTTTTTCTATGTCAATGAGGTCATCATCGTAGCCATCAAAGTCAATTTGTGCGTTAACCTCTGAATAGCATTCACTTATTAGTAAGTGAATATCTTCTAAGTCTTCATTACTAGCCTTTCGGATTTCAAAGTTCATTTCTTAAGAAGTTAATAGAACTCGATCGACAAACTTTGTTAAAAGAAGATTTGATTCCGGTGTTTCAACCACCGATTCAAAAACCTGCTTGAGTTGCTCATCACTTTTAGTGTATTTGTCTCTAAAAACACTTAATCTTTGAATCAATATTGGCTTATCAACCTCAGGGTGGAATTGAAAAGCCCAAAAAGGCTTATTAGTTAATTTAAACGAGTGACAACATTGATCGGTATAAGCTAATAATTCACAGTTGGCTGGTAATTTAGTTGCTCTTTCGCGATGAACCGATATTGCATGAAAGTTATTTGGAGTATCTTTGAGTAAAACATCATCCTTAGCTTTTGTAGTTAGTTGAATTGGTATTGAACCCATTTCATAATCTTTTTGATCCCGAATTATTTGTCCACCTAAAGCGGTTACTGCTAGTTGGAATCCAAAACATGAGGCAAAAACTGGTTTATTAATATCGATTGCTTTCAAAAGTAATTCTTCACTCTTTAAGACAAAAGGATATTTATCTGGTTCAAGAACCGATGCCTCGCTGGCTCCACCAACAAAAAGAGAGTCATAAGAATCTAAGTTAATATCAAAACTTGGCTGGTCAAAAACATTGAGAATTGTAAATTGACTTTTCTCTAAACCGGTAAATTGAGCAAAACTACTCAATTCTTCTTCTCTAACACTATGATTGTCTCTTATCTGAAGCAGTAGAATTTTTAATTTTTCCTTTTTGTTGCTCATTAAAAGATTGAATCAACTGGTTTAGTTCAAAGGTTTGCAGGTTGGAAAGAGGATTACATCTCTAATCGATGCTGAATTTGTAAGTAGCATTATTAGCCGATCGATTCCTATTCCAAGTCCCCCAGTTGGAGGCATTCCAAATTCAAGAGCATCAACATAATCTTGATCTAATGGGTGAGCCTCAGTATCTCCTCCATCTCTCTGTTTCTGTTGCTGAAGAAAAACATTCTTTTGGATTTCAGGATCATTGAGCTCAGTAAAACCATTTGCAATTTCTCTTCCAGCAATGAACAATTCAAATCTTTCAAGAGTCTTAGGATCAGTTTGGGGTTCAGTAATTCCCTTTGGTACAGTATCTGCAGAACAAAAAGCTAAAGGTGAATTTTCTCTGGGATAATGTGTAACAAAAGTTGGTTGAATTAAAGTTTCTTCGCACCTTTGCTCAAAAACTTCATTTAAAATTTCGCCAACACTATTCAATGCAGATGTATCAATTCCTATGCTTTTAGCCATTGTGTGAGCTTCTTGCAAATCAATTGTTTCTACATCAAATCTCTTGCCGGTTGTTTGCTCAACCAAGTCAACCATTTTTATTCTTCTCCAGCCTTTGTTTTCACTCCTCGTGAAATCCAATTCAACATTTTGGTAGTTGAGCTTTCCATCTTTGTTAACTTTAGAAGCAAGTTGAATTATTAAATCCTCTGTTAATCCAATTAAGTCATGGTAATCGGCGAAAGCCCAATATATTTCGACAGAAGTAAACTCCGGATTGTGTTTTGTGGAAATTCCTTCATTTCGGAATATCCGTCCAATTTCATATACTTTTTCAAAACCTCCAACAATGAGCCTTTTCAAATGAAGTTCAGTTGCAATCCGCAGATACAAATCCATGCTTAAAGCATTATGATGTGTCACAAAGGGTCTTGCAGCGGCACCACCGGCTTCTGTTTGCAGTATTGGTGTTTCAAACTCTAAAAACTCTTTTTTATTTAAAAACTGTCTAATATTAGCTATTATTTGGGCTCTAGTTTTGAAAGTTTCTTTAACTTCCGGATTTACCATCAAATCTAGATATCTTTGTCTATATCTAATTTCAACATCCGTAAGTCCGAGCCTTCTTCTTTTATTTTCAATAATTTCTGGTGGAGGTTGAAGAGACTTTGAGAGAATCAAAAGCTGTTTCGCTTTAACACTCAATTCTCCCCTTGGGGTTCTATAAGGATAACCTTTACAAGCAATAAAATCACCTTTATCCAAAAGTTCTAAAAAATGCTTAGAACCTTCTGTAGCAGCTTGATAACTTTCTGGTTGATCCAAGAAATCTTTTTCGACTACTAACTGCATTTTGCCAGTTTGATCGAAAAGATCAATAAACATTCCACTATTTCTGTTGCTATGAATCCTTCCTGCTGTCCAAACTAAATCTTCTGATAATTCTCCATTAGAAAGTTTTTCATATTTACCCTTTAAATTTTCCGCTAATTGCCTGCTCTTCTTGAATTGATTCCATAAAGTTGCTGAGGCAGTTTTACTATCTTTAACTATTTCTTCTAGGTTCGGATTATCCTCATAATGAAGAAGATAGGGATTGATATTGAGTTCATCCCTTAATATCCTAAGCTTTTCAATTCTCTCTTCTCTTAACTTAAAAGTTTCTTGCTTGTTCTTTGTATCTTCTGTTTTAGAGGAATTACTAGTCATTAATATATGAGGAGAATTTACAATTAATTTGAACAAACAATTGTAAACCCTATCAATCGACTAATCCAGTACACTAACTTAACTTATTTCTTTAGCTCATTCAGGTTGATTATCTTTATGATTTTGCTTAATCTCTTCAAGCAAAGGCTTATAATCATAAACTTTTAAAACTTTAATCTGCCCTTTAGAGCCCTTTAAGGCTGTGGTGATATTAATTTGTCCAAGATTCCATTGAGCGAGAACTACTTTTTTCCCTTGTTCAACTTGTTCTAAGAACTGATCAACATTGACGGTTCCAATTTTTGGAAGCGGGACTTCTTTAGAGGGTTCTCCGTAATCTTCCTTCATGTCATCAACAATATTGTTATATAAAACAAAGTAACTTATATTATTTTGCAAGTAACCGCCTTCATTTTTAAAAGCATCTTGCAAAGAATAAACACCTCTATAGAGTTGGTCATTGTGGAAAAAATAAGCTGTGTTGAACCTTCGATGAAACATTTGATCCTCATACATTAAACCATCCTGGTTTTCTTGAATAAAATGAGCTGTTTCTTTCTGTTTTATATCAGCCTTGGTTGTTCCCCAATCAAAACCTCTAAAGAGAGTATTTTCTTCAGCAATAGCAGTGATAGAACAATAATTACTAATAAATATTACGAACAAGAGCCTTACAAAAGTTTTCATCAAAGGTGCACAGATAAGGAATATTTAAAGAGAATTTTATAGCAAAACTAAGTCGATGAATACCGAAACACTAACTCTAATTTAAATGCTTTAATTTCAAGGATTTCACTGGTAACTTCTTGGAAGAAGAGTGGTAGAATATAAGTAGGTGAAAGAGATGAATTGATGAAGAAATCAATCTCACATTCAAAGCTCTTTTCACATTTGACACGATTATGTGTAGTTTAAATTAAAATAAGTAAAATTTGAATGTTAATTAAGTGATACCCTCCATACTGTTAGTTGGAGGGTTTTTTATTCCTCAATTCTCAGATTTAATCGACCTTATAGTTTAATTTTCTTGCTTTTTAGTATTTTAAATAAACTATTACAGTAACTTTAGCTATGTTATTTCTAACATTAAGATTATTAACAAATAATCTTAACTAAATAGATATGATTGACCTTTATTTTTGGCCAACACCTAATGGTTATAAGCCTTTGATTATGCTTGAAGAAATCGGGTTGGATTATACAATTAAACCAACTAATATTTTGACAGGAGATCAGTTTAAAGAAGACTTTCTTCAAATTGCTCCTAATAATAGAATACCGGCAATTGTGGACGGAAGTTTCTCTCTATTTGAGTCAGGAGCAATCTTAATTTATTTAGCCGAAAAAACCGGTAAGCTTCTTCCTCTTGAACCAAATCGATATCAAGTTGTCCAATGGTTAATGTGGCAAATGGGTGGTTTAGGACCGATGATGGGACAAGCAAACCACTTTATCAAATATGCTAAAGAGGACATACCCTATGGTAAAAAGCGTTATCTTAATGAAACTTATAGACTTTTGGGAGTTCTAGATAAACAGTTAAGTGACAAAGATTATATTGTGGGAGAATACACAATTGCTGATATTGCTTGTTATCCATGGATAGTTCAAGCTGAAGGTCTAGGAGTTAATATAGAAACAGAGTACTTAAATGTTTCTAATTGGGCTAAAAAAATATCAGGTAGAAGTGCTGTAAAAAGATCTTATGAAGTTGGTCAATCAATTTCTTCAAATACAAAAATTGATAATAAAGCGCATGATATTTTGTTTGGAACGAATTTGCCAGAAAAATAAGTTTTGAGAATCCTTAATTTTAAACATCTACAGTTCGGTTAGCTCAAAAGTACTTTCTTAATTTATTGAGTAAAAGTTTATTTGTTTAACCACCAAATATTAAAAGCAACAAACGATGCAAAACTAACCCACAAAAAGTAAGGCAACATGAGAAATGAAGCTAATTTAGATACTCGCCAAAACTCAACCAGCACCCAAATAATGGATAACTCAAGCACAATTATCCAGATGAAACCTAACAGGGTTGATTGAAGACCAAAGAAAAGAAATGACCAAATGACATTTATTAATATATTTATAAAGAAAGCTGTAAGCGCTCTTTTCTTCCAAGAAGATTCACTCTGAAATATTATCCAAGAACTAACACCAAGAAGAGCATAAAGTATTGTCCAAACTGGACCGAAGATCCAATTTGGTGGTGTGAGAGATGGTCTTATTAGCGTACTATACCAAGTATCAACTGAGTTTGAGGTTATAAGTCCACCAATTAATCCGGCTAACTGGCAAACAAAAACAAATCCTATTAAGCTCAAAACTTTGTTTTTCATTGTAATTGATAGTTGAAAACTCTCTGATTTAGAGTAACAATAAAGAGTTTTTTGTTCAAAATGACCTTTAGAAGCATTAAACTTTACACATTCTTAACCAGGGATAGCTATATTGAAATTATTAAGTTTCAACAAGAAGGAATAGGCTATGAGCGGACCACAGATACCACCACCAGGGTATTCGACAAATATGGAAGTAACAAAAAGTTTTAATAAGATTAGTAAAGGCTCTGATGGAAATAGTTACTTAGGAGGCGAGCAAACAGCAGACACTTATCTGAAAAACGGAGATGTTATTCGTAGACGTACTAACTCACCGATAATATTTGGAACCAATTCACCTCTTCATCAATTAGAAGAGGCTCATATTCAATCAATCACAGGAGAGTAAAATTCTTAATAATATTAAGATTGAAATGTTCAAAAACCAATTGTATTGATCAGTTGGTTTTTTTGTATTTCAAAATCAGATACTAAAGGGATTCTTCAACACAAAATCAATGCAATTGCTTAAAACCTAACAAAATCGCAAAAATTTTAACAAATATTACCTTTCTTAATTAGGGATGACTATATTGAAATTATTAACCGAAAGAAAGAAGTTTGAATATGAGTGGTTTTAACAGGGCAGCTAGAAATAACTCTAATAGGCCTTTAAGAAGAGCTGAAGATATTTGGATGGAAAGAGCAAGAAGAGGACAAAGAACCCCAAGAAATAATTTTCATTTAAGAAGATCTAGAGAATTAAATCAACCAACACACGTTATTAATAACTCTGGAGGGGTATCTAGGCAACTTCAAAATTTTGCCAATGGTGAAGATAGATTTATTAGAGGCTTTTATCCTAATTATGGTTGGGGTTCTTAAAGAAATTACCTAAGCTTAGTAAGTATTTAATTTCTTTGTCAGCTGTTCTTTTCAGCTGACTTTTTGTTTTAAAAGTTCAAAAGTTGAATTCAAGTAAAACTGTAAAAATTTAACAAAATCTCGAAAAGATCTAACAAGTATTACTTTTTCTTAACCAGGGATGACTATATTGTAATTGTTAACTTAAAATAAAAAGGAAGTGTGACAATATGTCTACACCAGATGCAATATATGGTAATTTAGTAGATGTTAATGGAACGCCAATAAATAAACAATGGGCACCTCAAAATAATGTGAGTCAACCATCTGGACAGATGGTTATTCAAAATAACTTACCTCCCGTTCCAGGCCGTCAAAATTATCCACCAGCGTCTTTGCCTGCAATAGTAGGTTCGCCGGTAAATAGGAATGGCCGAGCACAAACTTTTAATCAACTGTTGAATATGAATGGTCCTGTACAACAAGTTGACAATTTCCAACAAAACATAAATGGTCATGTACAGCCACATTTCCCTCTAAATTCAGGAGGCAATTTACCACCTGATTTTACTGTACATAGGGTACATAATCGCATCCCAGGTGGTTTTGGAGTAAATTCTCACAATGGCCGACTTCAATATACACCTCCTAGCTCAGGTTTATCTCAGCCAAGACGTGGTTATAGATATCCAACTGTTCAAGAAGCTATTAACTATAATCAGATGAATCCACAAAACACATGGCCTGTTAATAAACCGCCTCTTCCGCGTTTCCCATCTCTTCCAATACCGGGAGCAAAGTATAAATAATTTAAGCTTAGGTTTGGCTTAGATGTTGTCACTATTATGTTTCTTACTGGGTTTGGTTGGCTTTATAGAAAATATCTGTTTGGGCTTTAAGTTATTGAAATTTATACAGGTCTATTTTAGAGATTCTCCACAAGAGCAACTTGGTCCACAACTGCATTTGTCTCCTTTTTGACAATCACAGGCATTTGCAGTGAGACCATTAATTAGCAGCAACACTGGTAGCAAAATTATTGAGATCACTTTAATGGTCTTTGAGTTTTTCATTTTTGTTACCTCTTTAGTAGCTTAATTAAATTGTAAACCTAAATAACAACCTTTATTAGATTTTATTGATATTCAAGCTAGATACCCTGAATCACAATTAATAAACTTGGCCTTTGGCAAACTGAGATTTCGAAATAAAAATACGAATGTTGATTGTTTAGCAAAATAGAGCTAGCATTTTTTGCATTCAGCCACTCACTTTGTATAAATTTAATGTCATCTTCTGGAAGCCAAGATCAGTTGGTAAAACATTTTAGGAAAGAGGTAAAACCACTATCTGTCGGACAAATAATTGCTAAGGTCCAAAGAGTTCAAGAGGCAATCAAGCTTTTCAAGAGCGATCCTATTGGCTTGGAACCAATTAACGCTGTTGTGGGTGTGTTGAAGATTAAAAATTCGGATGGTGTCAAAGAAACATGGATACCAGATGTTATGGATCGAGCCCATCAAAAAGTATCCCAAAGCAAATCTAAGGTTTTTGATTATGGCTCTGCTTTTGTAGATCCTCATCTAGCAATCAACGCCGGCAATTTTTTTATTGGCAAAGAAAACGTTTCTAAGTTGAGTGACCATGGTTATTTTGTAAGTACCGGAATTTCAGCTGGAGGAACAGCTGGGCTAAGCCATGTTTTGAACATCTTTAACAAGGGATATCCTTGGGTTTTAGCGGCCAACGCTTGGGGCGGTTATAGAAAAATACGTGAACACTTAGCCGGTTTTCTCCCCAGTCTCCATACTTTTGAAATATTGGACACACAAGGGAATTTAAATGTTCAGGGTTTTGGAGACTCTTTAAAAGAAAGCTTAATAGATGAAAAAGGGGCAACCATTATTCTTAATTTGCCTTATGACAATCCAACGGGCCTTAAATTTTCAAACAGAGCAATGACAGAACTAGCCAAAGAGATTAATTGGTTTGTAGAAGGAGGGAAAGAAATTACTCTCGTTCTTGATACTGCTTACGATAAGTTCGGCTTTGAGCAAAAAGAAAGTTTGGACAATCCATTGGAATTCATCCATGATTTTATGGATGCCATTGATGACAAAACTGGCAGCAAGTTCAAAGTAGTTATAGTTCCATCTTTCTCTAAGAACCATGCCTCTTATGGTTTGAGAATGGCCTTTCCAACAATTATCACTAAATCCGAAGAGTTGGCAAAAGTCTTTCCCGATTATATAGCCAGTGCAGCCAGAGGCTCATATAGTAGTGCAAGCAATGCATCAATTAATACGGTAAAAGAAGTTTTGAATGATCCGGACTCAGTAAAAGAAGTCGAGGAGTATCTATTAGAAGCTTCTAAATTATTATCAAATCGTTTGGAAAAATTAATAGTGACCTTTGAGAAATTTGCAGAAAAGCATAATTTACAGTTTAAACAAAAAGATAACTCAAGCAACTTATATGAAATTCAAAAGAGTGACAAAACAATTTTTGAATTGGTTATTCCTCAAGGAGGTTTCTTTGCAACCATGAGAGCTAATACCCTAGAAGAAGCAAATAGGTTTAACCAATATTTAGAAGACAATTTGAGACTTTATATGACTAATTTCGATAGATATGTCAGAATCCCAATCTGTTCTCTCACTGATCAAGACGAAATGAACGTTGTTGTTGAACGTTTATTTGAGGCTATGAAAACTTTGTATTAATTTAAATATCTTATTGACTCTAAATCATTGAGATTGGCCAATTAACTCAGAAGTATATTGCAATTCTTTTTTACTTTCATTCTCATTGAGTTTTCCATACTTATGAGCCATTTTGATAATGATTTTTTAGAATTCTTCTCAAGTCGGAAGAAAAGTCGTTTGGAAAGAACCAATACCAATTGTGAGGGCATTTAGCAGCCTGGGGACCTCGGCATTTTAAGAGAGAGACTCCATTTTCTCTTGATGTTGCATCAACTATTAAACCAGCTTTACCCTCGATTGGACCTAGGTGAGTAACATGTTTCATAAAAAGATCATCTGGAATAGAAACCGCTATTGGATCTTCCGCATGGTTGAAATGAACCCAAAATTTACCATTTTTGTAAATATGGTTAAAAAGTAAATTTGTTGCACTTCCAGTCTCCGAAAAAAGTTTTATTTGTTGTGAGCGAAAAAGCGGGATTGGACTCCCAAAACTAACAAAACCTACAAATTTATTAGGATCCACGCACAACTTTTTATGATCTTTCACAAAAGAATCTACGATTGATTTTGTATATTCCCTTGCCCAAACGGAGAATATACCCGGTTTTGTGTTGAGTATTTTCTCTATTGCATCGAGAGTTTTCTTTTCACTCACCAACAAAAACTGCAAGTGCTCAACCAGTGATGTTTCTTCATCATGCAAAAAACCTGAACTTGCTCCTTGTAATTCTATTGCTTTTTGAAGATTAATTATTAAGTTTGTTAACTCATTAATCATGCTTTTCTGCTCTTCCATTGCAAAAACTAATGAGTCATAAAAAAGAGTTTTGGAATTTATCAACTCTTTTATTTCCTTTTTTCTATTCAATCTTTCTTTCAACTTAGGAAGCAAGGCAATACAAATTGAAGATTTTGCGTTGAACTTTATTTCGTTGTGTTTTTCTTCATAACTGTTTACGCTAGATTCAACCAACTGTTTTGCATATTCAATTTCTTCTTCAACTAAATCAATTGCAATATTATTAAAAGCATCCTTTAAAAAATTTATTTCTTCAGAAGCAAAGTCTGTAATTTGCGGATTATATTGATTGAGCAAGTCCTTACAAGTATATTTAGGAATTTGCTCCGATAATTTTTCGTCAAGTTTATATTTATTTGTAATCAATTTTCTAGCTTCAAACAAACTCAACCGTCTGGATAAATAATCGTAAGCAACAAGAGTTCCTGCACTATGTGCCATTAAAATGAAAGGATCATTCTCATCATTTATTTGCTTGTTGAGTCGGTTTAAAACAAGCTTTAATTTATCTTGATCTTGTAACCATTCGGCATCGTAAACAACTGGTAATAAACCTTCTTTGAGAGTAGAGTTGATCTTTCCTTTAGACTTTCTAAGAGTCTGCTTCAATGGATAATCCCCAAAGGTTCTTGCATCATCGCGAAGAATATCTCCCCAATAAAAATAACTTGGTTTCAATTCAGCATAATAGGATAATGGAACTACAGAGCCAAGCTCATTCACAACCGCCTTATGTAACAATTCGCCCTCTTTGGGATACCGCTTCTCTCTAAATGGCTGTGAATTCATTGCTCCATGAATATATACAATGTTTAAATCTTTTTGCTCAGCATGAACATCTATCAAAGATATTGTTTGTATAAAGAGAAAAGAAATAAGAAAAATTATTTTTATCTTTAAAGATTTTTGTTTAAAAGCTTTCAATAAACCGTGCTCATTTTTATAGTATTCATTTTTATTAAAACTCATCGAAGTTGTTTTAAGCATTTAACTTATTGACCTGCACTGATTAATGGTTGAATTGAGTATTTATTATCCAAATTAATTTTCTTTTTTGCTTAACATTTCTCATTTGATTCTTACTCAATATATATAGTGAAATCTGCAAATAAAGCTTGAAAAATATTAATTGTTGGTTATTATTGCTTGTTAATAATATAGAATTCCAATCTTAACTAATATTTAATTCGCAATAGGTAGTTTAGTGAACAGGTAGAAATAAATTATTAATGAAAAACGTAGTAATAGTTGAATCTCCCGCAAAAGCCAACACCATTGGCAAATACCTTGGCAAGGATTATGAAGTATTAGCTAGCTACGGACACATAAGAGATTTACCTTCTAAAGATGGTTCGGTAGATCCTGATGAAGACTTCTCCATGAAATGGGAAGTTGATTCAAAGTCAAAAAAAAGAATTGATGATATTTCAAAAGCTGTAAAACAATCAGAAAATCTGCTGCTCGCAACTGACCCTGATAGAGAAGGAGAAGCAATATCCTGGCATGTATATGAGGTACTCAAAGATAAAAATATACTCAAGAATAAATCCGTAAAAAGAGTTGTTTTTAATGAAATAACAAAAAGAGCAATTACGGATGCAATTCAAAAACCAAGAGAGATTCATCAGAGTCTTGTTGATGCTTATATGGCGCGTAGAGCCTTAGATTACCTAGTGGGATTCACTCTATCCCCGGTTTTATGGCGCAAATTACCAGGTAGTCGTTCGGCCGGAAGAGTACAATCGGTAGCTCTTCGCTTAATTTGCGATCGCGAGTTTGATATAGAAGTTTTTAAACCACAAGAGTATTGGTCTATTGATGCGGATCTAGAAACTAGCAATCAAAATCCATTTAGTGCTCATTTAATTGAACTTTCCGGAAAGAAAATTGAGCGCTTAACTATTAACAATAGAGCCTATGCGGATGAAGCGGTTGAAAAAATCAAAGATGGAAATTTTTCAATTGAATCAATTGAGAAGAAACAAGTTAAAAGGAATCCTTACCCACCTTTCATAACTTCAACTCTTCAACAAGAAGCTTCTAGAAAACTAGGTTTTTCTGCAACCAAAACCATGCAGATTGCCCAAAGACTTTACGAAGGTATCCAACTTGACGGTGAAACAGTCGGTTTGATTACCTATATGCGTACCGATGGAGTCAACTTAGCTAGCGAAGCGGTTGCTTCAATGAGAGATTATATTAAAACCGAATACGGTGAGAACTATTTACCCGAAGCTCCGCGCACTTTCAAATCAAAAGTTGTTAATGCCCAAGAAGCTCACGAAGCTATTAGACCAACCGCAATCAGCAGAACGCCAAAAAGTGTTATACAGTATCTAGACAACGATCAACTGAGGCTTTATGAACTAATTTGGAAGAGAGCCCTCGCTTGCCAAATGTCCAATGCTCTTTTCGATCAAGTAGCAGTTGATATTACTTCTGAAGATAAATCCGTGAAGCTAAGAGCAAATGGCTCTGTAATGATTTTTGATGGCTTTATAAAGCTTTATTCAGAAGATAAAGATGAAAAGTCAGAAGGAGATGATGGAGATAGAAGACTCCCTCGAATGGAAGAAGGGGAGAAAATTACATGTTTAGGCGTCAATCCAGAACAACATTTTACTAAGCCTCCACCGAGATACACAGAAGCCAGTTTAATTAAAAAATTGGAAGAGTTGGGAATTGGGCGTCCATCGACCTACGCGAGTATTATCCGTATTCTTCAAGACAGAAACTATGTTCAAATGGAAGGCAAAAGGTTTATTCCTGAAGATAGAGGAAGACTTGTTACATCTTTTCTTTGCAGTTTTTTTGATAAATACGTTGAATACAGCTTTACCGCAAGACTTGAAGAAAAGCTCGATGAAATTTCCAGTAACAAAACAACTTCCAAAAGAGTTTTAACTGAATTTTGGAAAGATTTTAAAGATGCGGTTGAGTCGACTAAAGACCTTTCTATAACTCTGGTTCTTGATAAATTGGACGAAGCTCTCGGAGAACACTTTTTCCCTAAATCAGAAGATGAAAATAAGGATCCTCGTAAATGCCCAAAATGTGAAGACGGAAAACTTGGTTTAAGGCTGGGTAAATATGGTGCTTTTATAGGATGTTCCAACTATCCGGACTGTAAATTCACAAAACAACTTAAAGTATCAGATGGAAATAATGATGAACTGGATGCTTTAGCCTCTTCTCCGGTAGAGCTTGGCAACGATCCAGAGACTAATAAAGTTGTATATCTATGCAAAGGGCCTTATGGGTTTTATGTACAACTTGGCACCGAAGAAGTTATTGAACCAGAAAAGCAAACTGTGGCCATGGAAGAACCCGCAGAAGAGCTCACAAAAACCGGAAAAAAGAAGAAAAAAACCTCAAAGCCTAAAAAACCTAAAGTAGTTAAGCCTAAAAGAGCATCCATTCCCCCTGGAGTTAATCCTTCTGAGATGGATTTTGATAGAGCTTTAAAACTTTTGTCTTTGCCGAGAGAGGTTGGTATTTATCCGGAAACTGGAGAAATGATTAAAGCTGGAATTGGAAGATTTGGACCATTTTTACAATTTGGAACCCTCTTTGTCTCGGTAAAAAAAGATGACGATATTTTCACCTTAGACTTAAATAGAGCAACTGAAATTATTCAACAAAGCGGAAAGAAAAAAATAGACCTAGGTGATTTCAATAAAAAACCAGTCAGTATTCAAAAGGGGCGTTGGGGTTTCTTTATCGTTTATAACAAGCTCAAAATAGCAATTCCAAAAAGTAAAGATCCAGAAAAAATAACATTGGAAGAAGCAACTTCAATAATTGAGAAAAAGCTAGAAAAAGACAAAGAGACTAAATCTAAAACCTCAAAGCCAAAAGCTAAGCCAAAAAAATCCACCGCAAAGAAAAAGTAAAGCTATTTTTATAAAGAAAAAATAACAATTTAGTACAACTCTCAATTTGTACATATACAATGACGTCTTAATTAATTTCTTATTTTATTTACACATATTTAAGATGAATAAAGTTTTTAGTGTTGCATATGGTGCAAAGCAAATTATAAAGAATTGCCATATACCACATTTGGTATTAGCTAACAAACGGCTTGTTCAGGCTCCTTTGAATCAAGCATTTATTGAAGCAAGGCAGCAAATAGATTATACAAAGCCTCCAGAAGAAATGTTGGAAAACCGTTTTCAAGTATTAGAGAGTTTTCTCAATACTTTAGCTATTAAATTTTCCATTCCTGAAGAGCAAAGAACTGGTTTCATAAATCAAACAATAGAGTTAATGAGAAATTTAGTAAAAGAAGAAAGCTTGAATGGAATTGTTAATTTGAGCCACCAAGCTGAAGAAGGAGCTTTGGGATTCAATAGCGGTAATTTATTAACCGAAGGGCTTGAACCTTTAGAAGCTTTCTTAAAACAAATTGGACAAATTAATAAGCCCGAAGCAATTCAAAGTATTCAAAACTTTTTCGCGGAACTCTTGGAGAGGGTGAATATCGATGGATTAACAATTAACGGACAAGATTTAATACCGTTCTTATTGGGAGCAGATGGAGTAACTTCTGAGACTATTGAAGCTACTAGCTCCCCCAAAGAATTTTCAAGATCGCATGGATTATCAACGGAAGCTCAAAGGGTTATTCCTCAACTTCCAACAACAGTTGAGGATGTGCTTCTCCCAGAAGAAAAGAACATTTCGATAAGGGAATTCAAAGAGTTCTTGAAAAAAAAATTCAGTTCAAATGATATCTTCTACTACATTATTATAAATTTTGAGGACACTACCTATATAAATAGATGGATAGAGGTATTCGATAAAACTCATTCTCTTTATAAATGGTTAAGTAGTAATGAAAGTAAACCTTTGAATAAGACTTCAACGATCAATCCATTAATAGATGAAATACAACTTGAAGTAGAAGAGTTAAATAAATGGCCAGCAAAATCAATTGAAAAAAGTATAAAAAAAGAAGGGAAAATATTGAAAAAAAATGTAATAGAACCTGATTATTTAAATTACTTAATAAATCAGGAAATTGTTCAACCTATTTCAACAATACTTCAAACAATAAGAACTGAAATTTGGTCTCCAGAAAAAGAGTTTGAACTTGTTTTGTCAACTTTTTTAGAAAGACACAGTAGCAATCTAGAACAATTAAGTACGCTTGAGACACAATTAAAAGACTTTGTTAAAAATAATGGGCCAAAAGAATTTATTGATGAATCAACAAGAAAGGAAGATTACAGATTGGCCTATGAGCAATCTCATAAAATCGTTGCTGCAATTGATTCTCTTCTTAATCTTCAAAAAAGAAAATTGGAATTGAGGGAAATTGAGTTTACTAGAGAGAAAATCATTGAAAAATTAATAGACAACAATGCTGACAGGCGGTATAACTCAAAAATCTCCTATGTAAACAATTACCTTGTCATTTCGGGTTATAGGGGAGAAAGTCCTATTGAAATATGGATAAATGATATGGTCAAATGGATAAAAGAGAACTCTAGAATAAACTTGGACTATTACTTTAAAGATGCTCCTAATAATTACCAGGATAGACGCATTTACTTAGAAGAGCTTTTAAATAAACTTGAAAAAGAATATAAAGGTATTCCTATTCAGGTAAAAGAAACAGCTCAATTTTGCCAACAACAATTAAACTTCATTGAAGGCGTTGGAATCTCTACTGGAAACGTACATATTGAAAATACAGATATAACAGCTATGAATGAATCTTTAGCTTCTAGAATTAATCAAGTAGGAAGAAATATTCAAGACTTTATAGAAGAAAACAACCTAAATCAATAATTGCTTTCTCAACAAAAACTAAAGCCACAAATCTTTTATACTTCTTGTCAAATAAATATAAGCTGAAAATCACAAAATTTTATGAGTGTTCAATTAACTCTCGAAAGTAAAATTCACGAGCAAATACCGAGTGAGTTATTGAGAATATTTGAGAATACAAATTCTTATTTAGTTGGTGGACTAATAAGAGACTTTGTGCATAATAACTGTGAAGAGCTTTTGACAAAAGACTTTGATTTTGTTGTTTTCAACTGTCCTGATTTAGCAGCTTTTTCTAGGAATATTGCTGATGAGACCGATTCATCTTTTATTGAACTGGATTCTGAGACTCAAAGTTACCGGATAGTAAATGATAAATGGCAGGTTGACATTGTTGCTCCTAGGGGCCGAGATATAGAGGAAGATCTCGAAGAAAGAGACTTTTCTATAAATGCAGTTGCTTATGAATTAAGTTCTAAAAAAATATTAGATCCTCAAAAAGGTTTGGAAGATCTTGAACAAAAAGTAATAAGAGGTATTCAAGAAAAAAACTTCAAAGATGATCCTCTGCGTTGTATTCGTTCTTTTAGGATTGCGGCTCAATTGAGTAACCCTAATGAAAAATTCAAAATTGATTCAGAAACCAAGCTATGGATTCAAAACGCATCGAGAGATCTCCATAAAGTTGCTTCCGAGAGAATCTCACACGAAATATGGTTATTGATGAGCTCACCTGTTTCATTTGATTTTTTGTGGCTATGTGCCGAAATGGGAATTTGGGAGAGAATTTATCCAGAATTCACGGATTTAAGAAAAGTGCCATCAAATACTCATCACCACTTACCATTGTTTGAACATACCTTTGAGCTTGTTAAGCAATATGAAGCCAACGTAAGAAACAAACTGCCAGAAAGCTGCTTGAACTTCATAAAGAGGGAAGCGTTTGGTAATGTGACCTGTGAGGCTTTGGTCAAGATGTCATGTCTTCTGCATGATATTTCTAAACCTGAGACTTGGCAAATAGAAGGTGAAAAACATTCTTTTCACAAACATGAAAAGTTGGGAGCTGAAGTTACAAAGCTCATTGGGAAAAGAATGAAATGGTCTAAGACTGTTACTAATTCAGTAAGTTTATTAGTTAACTTCCATTTACGTCCTTTTCAGCTCTCTCAAAAAGGTCAAGAACCTTCACCCAAAGCAGAAAGAAAATTTTTCAGGCAAATTGGTGACCTTTTTTATCCATTAGTTTGTCTTGCATGGGCTGATCTGCTATCAACAAGGGGACCCAAAGTTTCTGAACAAGATGTAGCTAACAATGAAATAATGCTAAAAAGCTTGTGTGAAAAATATCGAGAACTATCTCAAAAGGAACAAATAACCCCTCCATTATTGAGCGGAACTAAGCTTGAAGAAGCTATTGAGGTTTCAACACTTCCTCCAACTAAAATAATCAAAGAGTTACTAAACGAATTGAGAGATCTGCAAATGAGCGGTGACCTTGAGACTTCTGAGCAAGCTTTTCAATGGTTTATCTCTAAAGGTCAAAAATTGTCTCAAGGAAAAAGTCTGTAAAAATTTACTTCAGAACAAAATTAGAGCGAGTTGTCTTTTTAAAAAATCATCATTCAACTCTGTGTTAAGGTCGTTTAACTTTAGTTTTTTCAATCCTTTTTCTTTTAGTATTTCGAAACCTTTTTGATTTGCATTTTTCAGATGGTGTAAAGCAACAGTCACTTGAATTAGTCCTTGAACTTTAATCTTTGTTGGATCATTCTCTAATAATTCATTCCAATAATCTTCTAAAAGTTCATGAAGTCGAAAATAGTCACTTTCTTCAACCAGATTCACGAGTGTATTGAAATTGAGCATCTAAAATTTATAACGTAATTCAGTTATACCAACTCGCTACAGCGTTGAATTCAACATTAACTAAATTATTTACTCTTATAAATGCTGGAGCAGGGGGCCTCAATTTAAAATCCGAAAGCTTAATTGTAAATTTACCCTTGGCTCTTATTCCTTTTTTTCCATATTTATTCAGGTGAGCAGTGAAGTTAATTCTCCGAGTAATTCGATTTATGGTCAACCTACCGGTGATATCAGCATATGCCTTATCGTGTGACACCAAAACATTAGTCGAACGAAAAGTAATTATCGGGTTTGAATCGACTTGAAACATTCGCTTCAGATTTTCATCTCTTGCAATATTTTTTGTTACAAAAGAAAGTGGATCAAACTCTAATTGGAGATAATTTATGCTTTTTACATCCTTCGAATCTCCATAAATGAAGCCGGATAGTTTCTCTATTTTTCCCCTAAAAGAATGAAAGTTTGAATTTCCAAGAAAAGTAACTTTTGTCTTGTTGCTAATTACTTCTCCTCTCTCGGCTATAGATGGAAGAGGAGAATAAGTTAAAGCACAAAGCAATAGAGCAAATATCTTAAACTCTTTTGCTTTTGCATTAAACAGAATATTGAGTAAGTGTTTATTTACCTTAATAAGCAAAAACTTAGTTTTAATTAAATATGATGTGTAATTGTTATGTACCAAATTAAATAGGCAATTAGATGTAAATTATTTTTGAGCATCCCCAAAAGTTGAAGGGTCTTCAATAATTCTTAATAATTGAAAACAAAAACCAATTATCACTCACCATTTATTACTCAAATGTTAACTGACTGTAAATATAGTGATATAAAGGGGCAACTCAAAGATCAAAATGAACGAAATTGGTAGTAGATTAAAATGTTTAATATGGAATGACTAGCCAATAAACTAGTATTGTCACGTATAACCTATAACGTTTTGTTGGGATATTATAACTATGCAAACTCTCGATCAAGAAATATTTATGGATGCAAAAACAAATCAGATAACAGCTCCAAGGATTTTAGTGGTAGACGATGAAAGAGATATAGCCTATTCAATTGAGTTTGCTTTGAAGCAAGAAGGTTATGAAATTACAACATGCCACGATGGGCAAGAGGCTTTGAACACAATTCAGTCCGAACAATTTGACTTGATTATTTTGGATGTACTTTTGCCAGGAATTAGTGGATTTGATATTTGCAAAGAAATAAGAAGCAAGGGAAATAAAGTACCAGTTTTAATGCTAACGGCTAAAACTACTGAAATCGATGCAGTTATTGGCTTAGAGCTAGGTGCGGATGACTATATTTCTAAACCAGCAAGAATGAAAGAATTAATTGCAAGAGTCAGAACTCGTTTGCGTAACTCACCGCTTAATTTAAAATCCGATAAATCTGACAAGAACTCTGAACCTGAAAAAATTGATTTAGGTCCTTTATATATTGATTTAGTAGGTCATACAGTTGCTTTGAATGGGAATGAAATCGAATTAACTCAAAGAGAATTCGATTTACTAAAAACCTTGGCTATTAATCCAAATAGAGTTTATAGCCGTAACCAGCTTCTCGAACAGGTGTGGGGATGGTCTTTTATTGGTGAGTCCAGAACAGTTGATGTACATATTCGCTATCTAAGAGAAAAATTGGAAAGAGATCCAGCAAATCCAGAAATGATTAGAACAGTGAGAGGAATTGGATATAAGCTCGTTCCCATAATTCAATAAAGTTCAGAAAGAACACATCAATAAAAACAAGCCGGTTTTTCAAATTAACTTCTCATAAAATCGGCTTTAATGAGCTCGTTAAAGGAGCCAGGTTTCTAGCAAATTTCAATTATTAGCTTTACTGGTTGGAAATTTAATATAATTTTCAATAACCTATAACTACACTTCAATAAATTATAAATGCCTAATTGCTACATCGAAACCCTGGGATGCCAGATGAACAAAGCAGACTCCGAAAGAATGTTTGGACTGCTTTCGGAAATCGATTATAAACCCACTGAAGATATAAATGCTGCAGATTTACTAATAATGAACACCTGCACAATTCGTGAAGGGGCCGCTGATAGAGCTTATAGTAATTTAGGGCGCTGGAATAAACTCAAGCAAAAAAAGCCGGATATTCGTATTGCTCTAGCTGGTTGTTTGGCCCAAGAAAAAGGCGAAGAAATTCAAAAGAGAATGCCTTATATAGATATTGTTTTTGGCACTCATAATCTTCATAGACTGCCGGATTTACTTCTTGAACTGAATAAAACAGGGCAATCTCAATGCGAACTTTATGAGAATTTACCGGATGAGGTTCCTGAAACACCCATCATTAGACGAACATCAGTCACAGCATGGGTGAATATTATTTTAGGATGCAATTTTAATTGTACCTACTGCATTGTTCCGCAAGTTAGAGGTCGTGAAAAAAGCCGAACGCCTGACTTTATTAAACAAGAGATCGAACTACTCGTTTCAGAGGGATACAAAGAAGTAACCTTATTAGGACAAAACGTGACAGCCTATGGACTGGATTTTGAGAATGGTGCTTCTTTAGCATCGTTATTAAGATTCATTCATGATGTTCCGGGCTTAGAGAGAATAAGATTTTTGACTGGGCACCCGTATCATGTTACCGATGAATTGATTGAAACCGTTGCGGAACTACCTAAAGTTTGTGAATACTTTCATATACCGATGCAAGCCGGTGATGATACAACTTTAAGGAGAATGGCTCGAATTTATTCGGTAGACAAATACGTAAAAATGGCCGATAAAATAAGGGAATTAATGCCTAAAGCCTCAATTACTAGCGATTTTATAGTTGGTTTCCCTGGAGAGACTCATGAGCAGTTTTTGAATACCTGCAAAGCAGTTGAAAGAATTGGTTTTGATTCTTGTATTACTGCAATGTACTCTCCGAGGAGAAATACACCGGGTGCAAAGTGGGAAGAAGATGAAGAACTCAAAGTATCCGAAGAAGAAAAGAGAGAGAGAATAGGATATCTAAATGCTTTGGTAACCGAAATAGCCGAAAAGGAATCTAAAAAGAAATACAGAGATACTCAACAAGAAATTTTAATTGAAGGAGAAAATCCGAGAAACCCCAAACAGCTCACGGGAAGAACTAGACAAGGAAAAATCTGTAATTTTGATAAACCAGCTAGCAACAAGATAAATGTTGGTGATTTGGTTCAAGTGAAAATAGATGAAATCACACCATGGTCTTTGAAAGGAACTTTGCTTCCAAACTCAATAGAGTCTGTACGCTTAGAAGTCTCAACTGTTAATTAGCTAGCTTGTTGCAATACCAGATAACTCAAATATCCAAGGTATGCCAAAAGCATTACCGCTCCTTCCCATTTGATTATCGTTAGTCGCTTGCCAAAGACGATAAAAAACGTTAAAAGAACACATGCTCCAAAAAAAACTACTAAATCAATATTATTTGAAATGTCAAATGGAAGTGGATTTATTAATGCGCTAGACCCAAGAATCCAAAATGAGTTAAAAAGGTTTGAACCCAGAGCATTGCCAATAGCTAAGTCTGGATTTTTCTTCATCGCAGCCATTATCGAAGCAGCAAGCTCTGGTAATGAGGTTCCAATAGCAATGATAGTTAAACCCACAAAACTTTTGCTCACACCAAAATATTGAGCTATTTGAATTGCACCATCTACGATCCACTTACCCCCGATAGATAGCCCCAATAAACCTAGGAGAATAAATAATATAGATTTAAGAACTGGCTCTTCTGAGAATTCTTCTCCATCAACTCTTGAGCTTGAGGAACGAAAAGTAAAAAAGAGAAAAATGACAAAAGTAAAAAGAAGAATGGAAGCATCCACTCGAGAAATGAATGACTTTTGTACACCATATATCAAGGCATCGTTGCTCAAAAGAAATAAAAGGAAAATACTAAAAAAATTCAGAGGTATTTCTCTCCTCACAGTCCGGTTATGGACAACCAAAGGGCATATTAAGGCGGTAGAACCAAGAATCAAAAGAGTATTTGCAATGTTGCTACCAAGAACGTTAGATATTGCGATATCACCACTTCCCTGGTAACTTGCTAATCCACTAACTACAAGTTCTGGAGCTGATGTTCCAAAAGCTACTACCGTTAAACCAATAATAAAATTCGATATCCGAAACTTCTTTGCTAAAGAGGATGAGCCCTCAACCAGAATATCGGCTCCCTTTATTAAAAGTACAAATCCAAGTACAAATAAAACAAAAAACATTTTTTATTTATAAAAAATTTCAATGAGAGTAATGATATTCATCTTTGTGATTTAAAACTCACGATTGGGAAGAAAAGATATGGATATCCCTAATTTAGTTTAACCCTAATTTCAGTTCAACTAAGGTGTCTTTTTCATCTAATCCAAATCTTCTTGAGAGGGTCCTTCAAAGAATTAGTTCAATAGATCAAAGAATTGATTCAATAAGCGGGACTAAAAATGAAACTAATCCTTCTTCAAAAACACAGTTTGAAGATAACAATTCAGCCTCATTTCAAAATGTGTTGAGCCAATTGAGAGGGAATTTAACCCCGAGAGCTAGCAAATGGGTAGTAGAAGATGCAATTCAAAAAGCTGGGATTTCAACTGGCATAGATACTGATTTAATAAAGTCAATAGTAAACGCTGAGTCAGGGGGTGACTCAAACGCAATTTCATCGGCAGGAGCTAAAGGACTCATGCAGTTAATGGACTCAACTGCCAATGATTTAGGTGTTAAAGATCCTTTTGATCCGCATCAAAACGCTTTGGGAGGAGCTTCTTATTTAAAACAACAATTAGAAAGATTTGATGGAAATCTTTTACACGCATTGGCCGCTTATAATGCTGGACCACAAGCAGTAGAAGAGAACAATGGAATACCACCTTACAAGGAGACAATTGATTATGTTAAAAAAGTAGAATCCAATTATCGAAAGTTGAAAAATAAAGTTTAATTTATCTACTTATTTTTAAGTGAGAGGAAGTATTCTAACAATGGAAAAAACAACTAGTAACAGGATAATATTTTGTAAAATTGAGCTAATTAAGTAAAAATTCAAATTTAAAATTGGTATTGAGTAATTTATATTTGAATTTATTTCTTAGGATGCTCATCATCATCTATGATGTAATCTACAATTAATTAAATCCTTGAGATTTGCAATTTCCTGTAAGACTAAAGAGTCTTAAGTAATATAAAAATAAAAAGGATTTGAATTTAAGTAGAGAGTGAATTTAATTAATTTTGTTGAACATACGAATATTTTTTAGCCATAAAAATGGGAAGAAGTTTAATTATTTCCGAGGACGTTAACCTCGCAGCTCTTATGGACAAGGGCAAAGCAATAGAGTTTTTCTTACAAAGTAAAGATTTCTCTCTAGGAGACATATATTCTGCCAGAGTTGAAAATATTTTGCCAAGTATTGATGCGGTATTTGTCAACATTGGTTCTGACAAAATGGGCTTTTTACACGCAAGTGACATACCGGGTGCAGGTCCACTTACGGATAGAGTTTGGCCGAGACAAAAACTACTTGTGCAAATTGTTAAAGAGCCTACTAGTAATAAAGGGCCGAGAGTTAGTACAGATATAACCTTGATTGGAAGATTCTTTGTTCTCACTACTGAGCACGAAAACATTGTAATGAGTAGAAGAATAACTTCTGCTAACGAACGTGCAAGATTAAAATCCATTGCAACTTTGCTCAAGCCACCGGTAGGTTTCGGTTTAGTTATAAGAACAGAAGCAATTGGTGCAACAGATAGAGAATTAGAAGAAGACTTTAGAGAGCTTTTTATTGAAAGATGGAAATATATTATCGATCAATTTGAAATACAAAGACGCCCGGGAGTTTTGTTTAGTGATTCTAAGGACTTAATGTACAAAACTCTAAGAGACGTTTTTCATGATGGTGTAACTACAGTTGCGGTTGATAATGAAAAAGCGGCTGAGAGAGCTAAGCATTATTTGGATTTATGGACAACAAATCCACCAGAGGTTGATTTGAAACCGGCGAGGGAGTTATTAAAAGAATATGGAGTTGTCGATGAGTTAAAACACGCTCTTTTCGATAGAGTAGAGTTGCCCAGTGGAGGATATTTACACATTCAACCAACTGAAGCTTTAACAGTTATTGACGTAAACTCTGGAAAATTCACCAGTTCCAGCAGCCCAGGAGAGACAATACTCAAAACCAATATGGAAGCAGCATCCGAGGCGGCGAGGCAGATGCGCTTAAGAAATATTGGTGGAGTAATAGTTATTGACTTTATCGATATGGAAAGTAAATTTGACCGGTTGAAAGTTTTAGAGCATTTTGAACGTTTACTCGAAACGGATCCCGCACATCCTCAAATAGGACGTCTTTCTGACTTGGGACTCGTTGAATTGACAAGGCATAGGCAAGAAAAAAGTTTATTTGAATCTCTTGGAGATTTGTGTGATAAATGCCACGGTGTTGGATGGGTTTTCCCTATTTTTCAACAGTTAGAAGAACCAAAGCAAGAAGAAATTGTTCACGATAATCCAGAAGAGGCTAATGAGAGTGAAGAAAATCTAAGTTCTCAAGATTCGCTGCCTTCAGTAGCGGACTTAGAGAATCAACTAATTGCGGCTCCGCCTAGTAAGCAAGAACACATAAATAAAGAGACATTGTTGGAAGAAAATAGTGTTTCTTCTAATGAAAATCCTTCCGACATTGTGGATATCCCTAGGACTGATCAATCCAAAAATGAAGCAGCTGATACACAAGAAGAGGATAAAGAGACTAATAGTAATCAATTAGAAAGCAAGGAAGAAAAAGTAGAGAAAGAAGAAGAGGAGGAGGAAATTGAACTTCCTACACTTTCCTTGGGAGACAATAGCACTAAAGAAGTTTTGCCGGGAATATATAGTTTTGAAGATAATAAATGATGAACCTAGATTTTAATTACTAACTCAATCTCAAATAACTGTGTTTCAAACAATACTAATTACGATAGTTGGCATTTTATTAGTGGTCTGCTTAGTTTTATTGTGTCTATTGCTGTTGAGAATAGTCTTTTTAATTAGTAAATTCACACCAATAGTTAATAATATGAACCTGGGAATCCACCCATTGGTAAGAGAAGAAGTTAGTTCCTTTCTCGACAATCTCCAAGATGCAATTGAGGATGGTGAAGAAACTGAAGAATATTCGGAAATTGAAGTTAATCCCGGTAAATTTAGGATTTTACATGGTCGCTTAAAAGGTATTTGCAGACGTTTAGATAACTTCAGTAAAGGCTACTTACTCTCTTCTCTGGTTCATAGCGGCTTAGCAAATAATCCATTTATTTTAGAAGAGTTAGACTTATCCGGAGCATTATGTATAGAAGAGCAATTTTCCGGTGCTGATTTAAGTCGAATGGTTGCAAGAGGTATAAATTTTAAGTCTGCAATTTTATCAGAAGCTAGAATGGAGAACGTTAAGATGAGTTTTGCCTGTATGACAGGAGCTAGACTCGATGATGTGAAATTATCTGGTGCTTATCTCAACGAAGCTGAGATGCATTCTTGTTATTTGAAAGGTGCTGATTTACCTAGGTCCTATTTAATTGGAGCTGATTTGAGAAATAGTTATTTGGGTGAGTCCAATTTAGATGCTGCAATTCTGAGACAAGCTAATTTAGAGGGTGCAAATTTAAGTTTCTGCCATATGTTTGCAACAAATTTAAGCGAAGCAAACTTATCTCGAAGTGTAATAAGAGAGAGTAATCTACAGGGTGTTACTTTATCAGAAGCAAATCTTCAAGGAGCTTATTTAACAGACTCAGATCTTGAATCCGCAGATCTTTGGAAAGCAAATCTTTCTAAAAGCATACTATTAGGAACAAACTTTCAAAAATCCTATTTGAGTGAAACCAGATTTCACGGAGTATACAAAGATATTAGCAACTGTAAAGATATCGATTTGGATAGGTTACAAGAAAAATCCACAATGGGATTGTATTCATCAAAGCCAAAAGATGAATATGGAATAACTAAAAAAACTAACTTCTCTGAGTGTCAATGGTGGAAAGCGGATTTTGATAAAGAAAGTGCTGAAACCTTATGGCCTTATCTTATGGAAAACTTTGCTCCACCAAACAACATGGAGTTAAGTGAAGCCGAATGGCAAGAGTTTAGAGAAGCTGAAAAGCATATCATTGACTTAAAAAGTGGCAAAGTACAAAAGACCATATCTAAAAAGAAATAGGTTAGTTTATTTCTTCAATAATAGTTATAAAAAAACCCCTCAACTATTATGCTGAGAGCTTAAAAAAGATCTACTGTAAATTCAAATTAAGTTGAAAATAAACCAAGGAATCCTGAAATATCGACCTAAAGGAAAAAAAGAGACCTAGATTATGAAGCTAAAACATGATTAATCATCTGAATCTTTCTCTGGAAGGTGATTCCCTGGTGAACCCTGACAAGCTTTTTCA
>JAAUYI010219346.1_pt1 | contig 28975 bp, 23 predicted proteins | sample 7278041 | NCBI WGS metagenome assembly JAAUYI01 (sample SAMN14350216, study PRJNA611818) | marine sediment metagenome | isolation source: surface marine sediment (0.6m) | place: French Polynesia: Moorea | collected 2018-08
CAGATTATGGCATGGTCAAAAAATCAGTTGATGCGGTTGGGCAAACCAATGGTTTCTGGGCACGGCGACATTCAGATTATGGCATGGTCAAAAAATCAGTTGATGCCGTGCCCCTACAGCCCACACCCTCTTTCAAGTTATTTTCATAAATCACCTAAATTTCCAGGTGGTTTGTTGGGCTATCTACCCAGCTTTGGGCTGTACAAGATTTTCCGCACCTTGAACCACCTTCGCTGACACAATTTTGTCACCAGCCTTGATTTTGCTCAAGACATCCTTCCCTTCAGTTACATAGCCAAACACAGAGTAACGCCCATCCAAAATATTCCGTCCGGCGGGAGTTAACTCCGAGTCAAACAGCAGGAAGAAAAATTGTGAAGAAGCATTATTAATATCCACTTCCGCACGAGCCATACCCATCGCACCGTAAGCAGAGAAAGGTAACTTTGGCGACTCAGTATAAAGACCAGCTTGTTCAAAAGTAATACCATAGAGCGGTTCCTTATCCCCTTCCACCCAAATTTCTAAGGGAATAGAACGGTATTTTTTAGTTTTAGGATCTACAAATCCAAATTCCTTCCCTGGAGGATCTCCCGTTTGTACCACATAGGATTCTTCCGCCCGGGTAAAATCCAAACCATCATAGAAACCCCGTTGTACCAAATCCACAAAATTACCAGCAGTAATGGGAGCACTATAACCATCTACCACCATGGTCATATTACCCTTATTGGTTTTTAACTCAATGGTAGCGCGTCCCTTCAGTTGGGGTAAATAGCTATACTTTGCTGGAACTTCAAAGGGGAATTTATCCACCATTAACTCTTCCAACTCACCCACAACATTGAGTAGTTGGGAGCGTTGCTGTAAAACTTTCCCTTTATCCCTAGTAGAGACAACATCTTGTAACCCACTCACTCCATCTTTCAACTTAGCAATCAAAGTCTCTGCTTGAGCTTGGCGTTCGGTGGGTACACCTTCTAAAATCTTCGCTGGCTTATCTAGTACTCGTAATGCTTTGCTCACATCCTTAGACACAGCACTCCAACGGCGATTAGCTCGCATTTGGTTAGATATATCTTCTAAATCGCCTTGTAAATCTCGTATAGGCTGGTTATCAATGGGTAGGGCATAACGTAACAACGCCTTACCATCAGTGATAGCATTACCAGCAGGAAGTCCAGCATAACTTGGGGGAGTCCACCCAACCGTACCTGTAGCTAAAAATAGTATTACCAGCAGTAGTGAAATTACACTGTTGTGTAAACAGGATTTTAATAACTTGAACATGGGATAGCTCAAATGCAGCATCAATTTTTTGTCTGGGCGAACCCATCAATCATCTTCCCACAGTAACGCTGCGCGTAATTCAAAATTCAAAATTCAAAATTCAAAATTGGTATTACTCTCTGCGCCTGGAGCGCCTCTGCGTGAGACAAATTCAAAATTCCCCTCACAATGCCTAATTTCTCGTAAATAGTTATCTCTTATATCCTATCCGCTTAAATACTCTTAATAAAACTCACGCAAAGACGCAAAGACGCAAAGGTTATAAGGTTATTTTATTATGGGCTTACTTCCGGACTTGATATGAAATGTTTTAAGTAGATGGGAACCTCTTTCTCTGCGCTCTCTGCGCCTCTGCGGTTCAATAACCCCTCAAAATGAAACGCACCACTAATTTATCAATGACAAAACTGAGAACTGAAATACTACCCTAATCATCTGACATTTGTGTACGCATTGCAGCAAGATTTTCTCGCACAGTTACAGTAGTAGGATGATTAGTACCCAAAACCCGTTCGCAAATCTCCAAAGCTTGTTGTAAAAGAGGCTTTGCTTCACTGTACCTTCCTTGGGAATCGTAGAGTAATGCTAGATTGTTGAGGCTGGCTGCAACATCAGGATGTGATTCACCCAACAGCCGTTTTCTCATTTCTAAAGCTTGTTGGTAAAGAGGTTCGGCTTCACTGTACCTTCCTTGGGAACGGTAAAGAAATGCCAGATTGTTGATACTGGTTGCAACTGAAGGATGTGATTCACCCAACAGCCGTTTTTTCATTTGCAAAGCTTGTTGGTAAAGAGACTCCGCTTCACTGTACCTTCCTTGGGAACGGTAGAGAAATGCTAGATTGTTGAGGCTGGCTGCTAAATCTACTTCCAAACCCAGTTCTGTTTGTAGTGCAACTGCTTTTTGATAATATTCAATCCCTAACTCTTGTTCCTGCTTGTAATCCTGAGCCTCTCCCCTATCCAATCTTTTTTTATAGATATCTGCCATCCTGGAATATAAAGTAGCTAAATTAGCATCTTTGACTCCCCGTTGCTGTTCCGTCTGCCTAATTAATTCTTGCAAATCTTGAATAGGCAAAAAATACTCATTATCTTCATCCTTACTAACTAAACCCTCTTTTTCCAAAGCAAAGCGTATTGGTTCAATATCCTGATTAGAAACGGTAATTTTCTTATGGGATACAAACCGAAATACCCCCTCACGCCATCCCCAAAAGTCCGGAGATTTCTGAGTCAAATCCACCAAAATTTGATTAGTCACCCAGAGAATAATTGCATAGGGAAACTCCCGTAACGCTTCCCTTGTCCACTGCAAATAACCAAAAAATTTATCCTGCTCTGACTTCTCCTCTCCTAACTTTAAAAAATAAAGTTGTTCTGTACCCGTCACAGTAATCACCGCAGGTTGATGTTGACGGAGATATTCTTCTTGCTCTACCAATTGATTAATAGCTGCTTTTAAACTTGGTTCTCCCCTCGCCAACTTCACCCGATAAGTATGGAAACAGGGTTGCAACTCTGTTTCATATTGTTCAATAATACTATCTCTAAAATTCAAGTCATCACAAACCGCAATAATAATTACTAATTTACCAATCTTCCCTTCAATGGTAACAATCAAATCATCATAAGCATCTTGGTTGGGATCTTCTTCTATAAGAGGAACATTATCCACCTCACTATTTCCCATTTATCTATACTCCCTGAGGTTTAAATCCCCATTACAAAACGTAATTATGAATTATGAATTACGAATTATGAATTATTTATCAACCCCTGTTCCTTCAACAATTCCACCACAATGGGGTGAACATCATACCAGTTTTGACGATTGCGATATTCCAACACTGACAACCCATGTAATAAACCCAAAAATTCTGGATCTTTAGGGTCTTCCGGCATAAAATCATGATAAACAGTTTGCAATATCTCATAATCAACCTTGCCCAAAGGAACAGCAAAGTCATTGCGAATATTATTGATTGCTTTATCTAATATATCATCATTAATCGCCACATCTTTATCTGGATGTCGTCGAATCAAACGCAGACAAATCCGACAACATTCATTAGCAATACGAATTAATTCCCGCAGCACACCACCACTATATATAACTATTGTTTCCGCAGATTTTCTCCCTAGAATCTCATCAGGAATACGCTTCTGTAATATTTCACATAAAACATCCATACTTCCTTCACGGGGTTGAGCATTGGCTCGGCGATTTTCCCCCTTAGCAAATATTTTTACCACCGGCATGACCACAATTTGGTCATTAGTTTCCGTCTCAATCAAAGGTCGGAGAAACTTATCCCTTAATACAGCAATGGGAATAGTATAAATAATCCGAAAATTAGGTAAACAAAGGGCTTTAATATTATCCCGATAAATATCATTTACCCTACCTAAATCTAACTTATCTAAATCATCAATAATCACCAACACATCTTGTTTAACAGCCACTTGAATTAAAGCAGCAATTTCATTAATTCTTGCCACCAAATCAGATATTTTGCGCTCAAACTCCTGCTTGAGTTCATAACGAATGGTGGAATCAATTTTTAACTTAGTAGTAATTAATTTAAAAAAGTCAAATCCCGTGGAAGCTTCCCCTTGTAAATTAGTTTCCTCCGTGCGAGTGCGAGTAGCAAACCACTTATACAAAGCATCCTTCGTTGATTGGGGAATCTTCACCCGTCGCCCTTCCGCTGACCACATTAAATTAACCGCGATCGCAAATAGAATATTAATGTGGTTCACATCGGACATTTCGATGGTATCAGAGATAGAAAACGAAACCACAAAATAGCGATCGCCCAATTGTCTGCGAAACTCTGCCAATAAGGTAGACTTCCCACACCCCCTATGTCCCGTAAAAATAATTTTGCCATCACTAGAGGGGCTATCTTCCACCAATTGCTCTAATTCTTCCATCGTTTCTTCCCCATACTTCACCCGAAACCGATCCAAAGCCTTCTGTTCTATCAGTGGTTGTAGTTCCAGGTTTCTGTAAGCTGACCGAAATGATTCTAGTAACTCTTGGGACATCTGATAGCACGATGGATAATTTGTCAATCAAATCCACTCTACCATCACGTGAATCAGGCAGCTTTGCTGGAGACAAGGGGAGTGTGGGGAGTGTGGGGAGTGAAGGAGTAGGGGCGCAAGGCTTGCGCCCTAGAGTGAAGGAGTAGGGGCGGGGTTTCCCCGCCCGGAGGGAAGGGGACAAATTTTTCTTTATTACTTATTACTTATTACTTCACTCCTCACTTTCCAGTCAGGGTCAACCTCCCCAATCCTCCAGTATCAAAATCCACTTAAAATGGAGATGTCCTTCATAAATGATGAAAACCACCCCCCCAGGGGTACCTTAATTTTTCCGGAATTATACAAACTGAGGTTGTTATTGGTTCCTATAAAGTCAAGAAATTTATAGAGGGAAAAGTATGGATAATAACATAGTTGAGACTACAGGCCCTTTCGTTAGGAAAGAAATTAATCAGCTCAGTGCAGAGGAACTACAAAAATTACGCACTGCATATGCTTTATTACAACAAGAAGTTGAAGAAGGCGGATATCAGCAAGTAGCAGGGTTACACGGTTTGCCAAATCCCGCCTATTGCCCACATCATCAACCGAATTTTTTACCTTGGCATCGTGCTTACGTTTTGCGTTTTGAGCAGGCGTTACAAAGACATGTGCCTGATGTTACTTTACCTTACTGGGACTGGGTTTCTCAGGAGTCACAGGCAACAGGATTACCTGATGCTGTAGTTGAAAGTACTTATATTAATTCAGAAGGAGTAGAAGTACCTAACCCTCTTTACAGTGCCCAACAAGCTGGTGGTGAGCAAACCACTCGTAGTCCTCGTCCAAGTTGGTGGTTCAGATTTTTTGAGAGGGATCTGGCTATTGCCATGCAACAAACCAACTTTATTGATTTTTCCAATCGTTTGGAAGCTCCCCATGATTCTGTACATGGTTGGGTTGGTGGTTCCATGAGTCAAGTCGCCTTTGCTGCTTTTGACCCCGTTTTTTGGATGCACCACGCCTATGTTGACCGTCAATGGTACATTTGGCAACAAAATAATCCAGGGGTTCCAGTTCCAGATGATGTGGCCCAAGAGATTTATGAAGAACTGGATATGTCAGCAAATGACATTCTCGATATCAATAATCTTCCATATCAATATGATGAATCTACAGAACCAGCCGTAGGGGCAAGACGAGTAATTACACCTTTTGGGTTGACAAAGTTCCGAGCTGTGGAATCCATGCAACCAAGAGTTGAATTAACAATTCATAACCTCTCAATGACCTCTGAGTCTTTCGAGTTACGAATCTTCCTCAACGATCCTAATGCCGATCATACCTCTCTAGTGAATGGAAATCCCCACTTTGCTGGCTCTGTCTTCTTATTTGGCATGGGTGGAGCCATGCATTCTATGGAGATGGACCACGGAATGCATCACCCTGGACACAAAGTAACCTTTGAAAGGGCAGTGGATATCACCAATGCTCTCGATCTAAGTGCCAGCCAAGGGGGAAATTTTGACATCAAAATGCTCATACTAGATGTTGATGGCCAACCAGTAGAAAACCCACCATTTGAAATGCCTAGTGTTTCTCTCAAACGCCACCCATGAGGAAGTAATAAGTAATAAGTGATTGGTTAATAATAAAACTTTTAACCAATCACCTGTTTAGATCCCCGACTTCTATCCTAGTAATCCCTAGGATGTGCGGATATTTATTCATAAGTCGGGCATATTTTACGTAGCCTGACTGTAGATGGGTAGGGGCACGGCACCAGCAAGACAATTTTATACACCAAAAGATTGTGGTTGCCGTGCCCTTACGAATCATGTATGTGTCGCCAACATTATTTGAATTGGTATTAGCAAGAACAGGGTTGTCAGAGGCGGGGTGAGGTTTAATTGTATACCCCACTTAACCTAAAACAATCCTATTTGAGTTGTAAAATTAGCGGTGTCCAGATCCCCGACTTCTTGAAGAAGTCGGGGATCTAATTTTTTACTAATTTTTTACTGGGCTGGTTTAATAAGCATCCTGCAACTCATAAAAGTCAGGAGAGATATAATCCTTACGTAAGGGCCAACCTACCCAATCCTCTGGCATCAAAATCCGCTTCAAATTGGGATGTCCTTCATAAATAATGCCGTACATATCATAGGATTCCCGTTCTTGCCAGTCCGCAGTCTTCCAAATCCAATACACTGAAGGCACCACAGGATTTTCCCTAGGCAAGAATACTTTGACACGCACCTCTTCCGGTCTATCCGCATTATCACTGACTTTAATCAAGTGATACATACTCACCAACTCTTGCCCAGGACCAAGGTCAATCCCAGCTTGACACTGGAGATAGTTAAATCCATAGGCATAGAGGGCTGTAGCAATGGGCAGTAAAAAATCTGCCTCTACCTTAATGATTTCCACCCCATTCACGTCAGCCTCTAAGGACTCATGGGCAAAACCATTTTCTGTCAACCACTGGGAAACTTTACCAGCTTGGACAATGGATTCTTCCTCTGCTGGTACTGGTTTCGATTCTTCAGCCACGGTTAATTTCCTCCTTTTGTGACTGGGAAGTCAATAAAGCAGGTGGTACTGGCATACCCATACCTTCTGTTAACTCCTTGGGTGGAGTATAGCGGGCATCGGTCTGCAAATACTTACCAGTTAAGATTTCCTCGGTTGGCTTCATATTGTGAGTAGTACTGTAATAGCGGTGGGTTTGCTTAATTAAACCCCGTTCTTGGATGGAATCATTACTGATTTTCTTCCGCAGCTTGATAATCGCATCAATAATTGCTTCTGGACGGGGAGGACAACCAGGTAAATACACATCCACGGGAATCAGCTTATCAACCCCGCGCACCGCCGTAGGTGAATCCATGCTGAACATACCGCCAGTAATGGTACAAGCACCCATAGCAATTACATACTTGGGTTCTGGCATTTGTTCGTAAAGACGCACCAATTGGGGTGCCATCTTCATGGTAATCGTACCAGCAGTAATGATTAAATCGGCTTGCCGGGGGCTAGAACGGGGAATTAGACCAAAACGGTCAAAATCGAACCGAGAACCAATTAAAGCGGCAAACTCAATGAAACAGCAAGCAGTACCAAATAACAAGGGCCACAAACTGGATAGTCTTGCCCAGTTGTGCAAATCGTCAACGGTGGTGAGGATGACGTTTTCAGAGAGTTCTTGGGTAACTGTGGGACTGCCAATTGGATTAATGATACTTTCTCCCTCCAATTTCTTTCCCTTTAAATTTGCATCTAAGACCATTCCAACGCTCCTTTACGCCATGCATAAACTAGAGCAATTACTAGAATTGCAATAAAAATGAGTGCTTCAATAAATGCCAATAACCCCAGACGGTGAAAAGCTACCGCCCAAGGATATAAAAATACCGTCTCTACATCAAAGACGACGAAGACGAGGGCAAACATATAGTAACGGATGTTGAACTGAATCCATGCCCCGCCTATGGGTTCCATCCCAGATTCGTAGGTGGTGCGCTTTTCTGGATAGCGTCCGGTGGGACGTAAGAGTTTGGATGCTGCAAGAGCTAAGGCTGGTACTAGGCTACATAGGAGTAGAAAGCCTAGAAAGTACTCGTAACCGCTGAGGACAAACACAATGAATATCTAACGCTTTTGGGTGTAAATAACTCTGTTACCTGCTTGTACATACATTATATATTTGTCAGCTGCCCAATTCTGGGGAACAGATACCAAAACAGATTAGATTCCTGAGTGCTGGTTATAAAAAAAACTAACAGTTATGTCATAATTTGTAACGTATATTTAATATTTGCCTCAGAAGTATCCACTTTGCCAAAGCCATGAGCGAACAAGATGTTGATACCACGGTGCTAGACCGTTACGAATGTCGTGCCTGCGGTTACGTATATGAACCAGAAAAGGGAGACGACAGACGTGATATTGATCCAGGAACACCCTTTGCGGAACTACCTGTAAATTGGCGTTGCCCGGTTTGCAGTGCGAATAAGAAAGCCTTTACTAATGTGGGACCTGCTGGTACAGCATCAGGTTTTAAGGAAAACCTTAGTTATGGTTTTGGTGTAAATAAATTAACACCTGGTCAGAAGAATATTCTGATTTTTGGTGCTTTAGCCCTTGGTTTCTTATTTTTTATCAGTCTTTATGGTTTGAACTAGCCGTGTTAGTCAGAGGTTTAAAACTGTAAATCAAGATTGTATCAACGATACCGACAAAATACTAATAAGTTAAAAATGAGTTCAATTTTCAGAAATTGGCAAAGATTCCTTGCCTTGTTTGTTGTTTTGCTGATGTGTGTGGGTTGTAGCAAGGTGGTTTCCATCAGCGACAATCCCTGGGAAGTGGTCACAGTTCCCACGGAGGCAAAGTTATTAGATATTGCTTTTAGTGATAAATCCCACGGTTACTTGGTAGGTAGCCAGTCTACCTTATTAGAAACTAAGGATGGTGGTAAAAATTGGCAACCCATAAAGCTAGAGTTAGATGAACCTAATTACCGCTTTAATGGGGTGAGCTTTAATGGTGAAGAAGGTTGGATTGTGGGGGAACCTTCCTTAACCCTACATACTACTGATGGAGGTAGTTCTTGGTCTAATATTCCTTTGAGTGCAAAATTACCAGGTAGTCCCATTTCCATCGTCGCTTTAGGGGAAAACACCGCCGAGATGGTTACTGATGTGGGCGCTATCTATAAAACTACCGATGGCGGGAAGAATTGGAAAGCACAGGTAGAACAAGCTGTGGGTGTGGTGCGGAACATGGAACGTTCTGCTGATGGTGAATACATTGCAGTTTCGGCAAAAGGTAATTTTTACTCAGTTTGGCGACCCGGACAGGAAGCTTGGGAACCCCACAATCGTAATAGTTCTCGCCGGGTAGAAAATATGGGATTTGCCCAGAATGGGCAAATGTGGATGCTAGCCAGGGGAGGACAAGTACAATTTAGCACTCCTAATAATCTTGAAGAGTGGCAAGAACCACAATATCCAGAATTCTCTACCAGTTGGGGTTTGTTGGATTTGGCATACCGCACACCAGATGAGATTTGGATCAGTGGCGGTAGTGCTAATTTACTCCGCAGTACTGATGGTGGCAAAACTTGGGAAAAAGACCGGGATGTGGAAAACGTTCCCGCCAATTTTTACAGGATAGTCTTCTTATCTCCAGAACAGGGATTTGTAATTGGCGATCGCGGTGTTCTCCTCAGATACGATCCTACCGTTGCTGCCACCGCAACATCTGAACCAGCTTAGGTGTTATTCACAAAATTTCTGAGAAAGAAGTTGCAATTTGTAACTCTTTCTAAACTTTGTAGGATAATAAACATTAATAGCAATCATTGTTAAGGTAGGGATCTACATGTCAGGTACTACTGGAGAACGTCCATTTTCCGATATCATCACTAGTGTTCGTTACTGGGTAATTCATAGCGTTACCATTCCAGCATTGTTTATTGCTGGTTGGTTATTTGTCAGCACTGGCTTGGCATATGATGTGTTTGGCACACCCCGGCCTGATGAATATTTCACCCAGACACGACAAGAAATTCCCATTGTCAACGATCGCTTGCAATCAAAGCAACAAGTAGAACAATTTATTAAGTAGTTGGAATTATGACTAGCGGCAATAACGTTAATCAACCCGTACAATACCCCATTTTTACTGTAAGATGGCTTTCGGTTCATGCCTTAGCTGTACCAACCGTCTTCTTTTTAGGCGCGATCGCTGCTATGCAGTTTATTCAACGCTAGGAGGAAATCATGGAGAGAAACCCTAATACTAACAATCAACCGGTAGAGTTAAACCGGACTTCACTTTACCTGGGATTATTACTAGTTTTCGTTCTGGGAATTCTATTCTCCAGTTACTTCTTTAACTAGTCTGAGCAACTAGGAGCAATCCTGGTTTATTAATCTGCTGTGTTTTATATTTTGGGAGGATAAATCGTGTCTGGAGGCGGAAGAATTCCCCTGTGGATCGTAGCTACGGTTGCAGGCTTAGGTGTTATTACCGTTGTAGGAATTTTCTTTTATGGTTCCTACGCTGGTGTCGGAGCGGCAATGTAATTCGGGTATGGTGAAAATACCTGAAGCCCAGCTTTATTAATAATTTGCTTGATAAATCAGCAAAATAAAAACCGCCTATCTCTTAGAGATAGGCGGTATTAATCATGTTTGAATAGATTAATAGCTTCATCGATATTTAGTTGCTGAAGCTAATATCTATGGGGTTATTTAGGCAATGTTGTCCCGTTCAATGTAAACGAACATAAATGCCAATACCACAAAGAAATGAACTGCCATAAAGGGGACGAGAAGAGAGGGTAAATAAGAAGCAGCCATAGTTATCGATTCCTATGAATTTACAGTACAATTCAAAATGAGCTTACTGCAAATCCTATTAATTTGTTGAAAATTCTCAAGATTTTTAACACTAAAAAATTGGCGTTGTTGATCGAAAGTATGAATTAGCCTCACGCAAAGGCGCAAAGACGCAAAGCATCTTTGTTTATTTATGCCCAAAATATAAATTCATACTCCAATTCAGCAATGCCGAAAAATTTGTCCCATGTTTAAATCCCCATCGGTTCCTCTGTGAGTATTTGTGGCAAATCTGCTGGGATGACCGAACGTATAATACTAACTTTGTGGCTTTCTTGCTGAGTTGTCAAATCAATAGCGATCGCCTCGAATTGGATTTGCAAACAACCCAAGGGAACCTGGAGTTGAGTTGTTAGCTGGAGATGATGGGGAGGCTCAGGAATCCAGTTTTTCAGAATATGTGGTTGATTTATTAGCCGGCGGGTTTGACAGTCTTTAAGCCACAATTTGATGGCGATGTGGGGTCCTAAATTGGGTAATTTCACCCTGACTTTGATTTGTTTGCCAGCTGTTAATTCTCCCGTAGGTATGTACAATTCTGGCACGGGTAAGGGTTCTTGTGTGGCTGACTGGGGTGGTAATAATGGGGGTTCTGGTGGGGTTGATGGTTGCTCTGACTCAATAGAAGAGTTATTCGTCGTTTCCACTTCCAAAGAAGTAGCATCAGTATCATCCACAACTATTTCTTGTGCTAACCAAGCAGGTCTACGTTGGTAAGGGTTAGGAGGAGGTGGTGGTGGAAGTGGTGGTGTAGATGAGCGATCGCTAGTTTGCTCTGGCTCTTCTGGTATTACCCCACTATCAACATCCAATTCGTTCACAAAAATTTGCTCAGTATCATAATCTTGATACTGTACATTAATTGGCTGGGGTAAAGTATATCCTTGAGTGCGTATCCAATGACGAATTAGGGGAGATAGGGAATCAGGGTTATCGGTGGTGGTAATTAACTCCGCATTGCTGGATAAAGCCGGTTCCTGAGATGCTGGGGATTCTACCCGATTTACCACCTGTTCCCCATTACTATTTTCATCCCCTGTAGTTGGTAATGTTTCTCCAGGCGGAGCATCATTTTCTGTAATTGGTTCAGGTTGAGTGGCTTGGTGACGGGTAACTATTGGTTGTAACTTTTTTAAATAAGGTAAACTTGTACCCCTGGGTCTTCTCCATCGTGTATGTGTTGTAGTTTGAGTACCGGCAACTACCAGCTCTTGTTTCTGGTTTTGATTGCTACTAGATGGCAGATTTGGTAGTTGTGGCGATCGCGATGGGGCTGGTTGTTGTAGTGAATAGGGATCGATGCGAGGGGGTAAAGATGTTTTTGCCTTTGGTTGGGTAACAAGGGATTGTTCCTTGGGTAAAATTTTGACTAAATTGAATAATTGTAAATCCAGGGGTGTGGATACCTTGGCTTCCTCTTTGGTAGTATCAGCAACTACTATATCAGAAAAGCTAAGTAATTCTTCTGATGTTCGGGATTGAGCAGCAGCACTCAGTGCCAACAATTCAGTTACAGCCGCATTAATGGTAAAAGTATGGCTAGCTAAGAGTACTGATTCCGTACCATCATCAAGGGCACCATATAAATTAATATCTGCCAAAATTAGCTTAGATGGGCAATCCTGAGGAACCTGTAACTCACAGTCAAAACTGAAAGGTAGGGTATCTGAGGATACAACTTGTCTGGTTTGAGCGATCGCTTCTCCATCTTGGGGCGATGTTCCAGAGGAACCGCCTAAGGGCGAGTGCAATTCTATGTGTAATTCTCCCCCATAAATCTTTGGGGATGCACTCACATCCTTTAACTCTACCCCTCCACCAATGGTAAAAGCTTCTCCCCAAGGGACAAAATAGTTTTCTGCATCCAAGGTAATAATTAGGGGTAATTCGACAATTTCTGGGAGTGGCTGTTCAAGCTGTTCCTCTTCTTCCAAAGCCGGTTCATTGGTAGGTAGAGCTAAATCCGCTAGATTTTGTAAAATCTGCTCTGCCGTTTCCCCTTTTAATAATACTGGGCTAACCAGCTGATCTATTTCATGATCATTATTCTCTTCGCTGGCAGATTTGCGATCGTTATTATCTGGCTGCGCTTCAAAAGCAAAGGGCAGATTCTCTGACACATTTGTCACATCACTGGGATTAACATCCCCAGTAGTGACAACTTCCTCTGGAACATTGAACTGTTCATCTGTAGTCGTAGGAAGAGTGGATTCTGGCGCAGTTGGGTAGCTAGAAGTGACTGTTACCTGCTCTGCGGAAATTGTAATAGTTGCATCTCCCATGCCATCATCATCCATAGAAGCAGATGTGACTAATTGTTCCACATCAGTATCAACTGGCTGTTGAGAATGCTTTTGTGTAGGTGATTGCTCCGTTACAGAACCAGAATCCTGGGATACTAACTCAGCTTCGCCTCCATCTGCAACTAAACCCTGGGAAGTATCATTTGGCAATACTTCCAAACGGACGCTAAACTTCCACGAGTTGCCCATTATATCCGACATCAAATCACCAGAGCAGCGTAACTCCCAACTTCCTGGCTTGAGGGAAGTAAAGGGAATTACCGCCATCACCCCATCCGTATTAGTGCGACGCGATCGTTTTTTGACATACCTTTTGGGGGGTGACTCATGGTGGGAGTAGTGAGTAACTCGCACCTCTACATCCGTATTAGCGTAGTTAGAGTTCGCCACAACCCTATACTTACCTTCAGGAAGTTCCACTGTTGGTGATTCCAGTGGATGCCAACGATGTTCTCCTTGCTTTTGTATCAGAAATTGCCAGTTTTCCATGGTGAATAATGCCCAGACTCGCAGGGGAGCAGTTACCACAAATACTACCTTGCCTGCAAGTTTACCTCAGTAATTTGTAATTACATGATATTTATATCCTGTTTTGATACAAACAGTAATCTTGAGGCGCACTTAAGAATGCCTTATTGTTGTAACTTATGAAACTGGAGTTAATCAGCTGTAGCTCTAAGTTCGGCTTATATGGAAGCCATATTTGATAAAATAAAAACCCTTCTGGTGGTGTTAGATGAACCAGAAGGGAAGATGATAAAAATGTTACGCGCTAACCTAACTCAGAAAATCGATAATTTTGATTTAAGCTTCAGATGGTTCTATACGAGCATAAAATAAACCGCGAATTTTGACATCTTCGGGTTCGTCAGCACCTAAGTCTGTATCAGAGGGTTGTATGCTTTCAAAAGTACCAGCAATTTCACCAGTAGAACTGTCCACCTTAGCAACTGACATGGAAATGTTGCCATCTAACACAGAAAAACGTTTGATATTGGCACTGGAGTACTCACCGCTATCAGCTTCAGCAGGAAGAGCTACCGCATTGTCATAACCAGTAGCTACACCCCGTCCTTTGGGATCGAGGAAGGTAGCACCACGATAGGAAGGTACTCGGAAGGAGCCTGCAAAATCAGTGGAGGTGTTGATGCTGGTTAAATTGGGCTGTGTTTTAGCCACTAAACCTTTAATGGTAAACAAGAAAGGAATGCTTTCCCCACCAGGAAGTCCGACTGTAATGGCTTGGAAGTCAAGTCCATCTTTCTCTTCAAAGGTGAGACTGTTGTCTTCATTAACATTTAAAGGACCTTCGATACTCAGTAAAGAGTAAGCTTTGGTTGAGAAACTTAATAATCTTCCTGGGACAAATTTTGCCTCTTGCCGTTTATTTACTGGTTCTTCCTTCACAAAGAAGTTAGTGGGTTCTAAGCACATATCCTTAATCACGTAGGATTTACTACCATCAATAGGAATAGAACCGCGACTAATTTCTGATAGTTGGGGACATTTGTTAGCTAAACCGCTACCTTTAATTTGTTCGTAGGTTAGAAATTCAGAACTAGCAAGTTCGTCGGGAGCAGCACTACAAGCTGTGAGCAAACCGATGCATACAGCGACGAGTGCAATAATTAGAGTACGAAACCTCATGGTCAACCTCAATCTCAATCTCAAAAATTAATATTTAAGTTGTAAAACTGCACTAAAGTATTTATCTCTTGTGAGAATTAACTGGTGTACCCTTAAATCGGGGTAAAAACCAGCAGTTTTACTATTGGTGACATTTGGGTGCGTAGATAAGTACGCTCCAACACACTATTACATTAGGCATTACCTAGAGAAAAGTAACTATGACAAACACCCGTTAGGGGTTGGCCTTCCTCTTGGATATTGCCCTTTTGGTAGTTATGTGTTATATATGTGTCCCCACTACATATGCCCCATAATGTTATGGGTTATTCAGCCAGATCATACGATTTTTTTTAACTCAAAATCAAAGTAGTCTTGTATTTTAACAGAATTTTGCGATCGCTGTCTGGAATCCCCAGATGAACAAATCAGCAAAAATACGTTATAATTCAGTATTAATCGCTACTTTTGTCTGGATATGTAAACTAGACATTTGCAAGACAATAGGCAACAGGAAATAATTTGCCAGAGGTCTAAATCCTCTGCCAAACTTGTTTTGCCCTTTCGGGCAAGGCTTGGTGAACGAAGAATAAGAGATTACAATCTATTCCTTGCAGTAATTAATGATATGTTGCCATTGCTAAGTTCCATAGGAAACAAACAAGACAAAACAATTTCGATGAATTTGATTAAATTGAGATAAACAGCATCTTATCTTATGAACCAAGGTATTAAAGTTGATTCCGAGATTTTTAATAGTCGATTACAAGAGATAGCTACTGCGGTGCATAACGCAACCCAGGATTGTCAAGGGGATGCGATCGCTCTGTTAGCTTTATTAAGAAAGTTAGAATATTTACACAGAGAAATCCGTGACAATGCCTTTCAAAATAGTTTGCCAAATAACCGTCAGGCACTCTATGGACTTCTCAAAGACATTGAATCGGAAGGTGGATGGCCCTATATAGAGCGGATGAAACTGCAAAGATTTTTAGTTAATTTAATTGCGGATAGTGATGAGGGAAATACTGAAAACGGATTAGTTAGCGATCGCCCATCTAGCTAGAGTGAGGGAGTGAGGGAGTGATGGTTGGTGGTTGACGGTTGTTGGTTGGTGGTTGTTGGTTGGGATTACCGAAGAAGATTTAATCCTCTTGTCCTCCTTCCCTCCATCAACTATCAACTATCAACCATCAACTAACAACTAACAACTAACAACCATCCCTCTCACTTAGCTATATCGTCACAGAGCAAACGTTCTTGTTGTTCCACATTGTGGTTATGCCGGAGATAATTCTTGACCCAGTTACAACCACGCCCTAACAAATCATCCAGATCTAAATTCCACAAAATAATCTTGTTGTCATCACTAGCAGAAGCTAAAGTTTGACCATCAGGGCTGAAGCTGACACTCAACGCTGGACTAGTATGCTCATTGAGAGTTTTGATTAATTTACCGTCCAGACTCCACAATTTAATTGTGCTATCCCAACTAGCCGATGCCAAAATTTTTCCATTGGGACTAAAGGTGACAGCATTGACACTATCGCTATAACCTTTCAATAAAGTCTTCAACAACTTGCCATCCCAACTCCACAACTTGATGGTATTATCCCAGCTAGCAGAAGCTAGTAAACGGTCGGTGGGACTAAAACTTACCCCCAATACCCAGCTTTTATGGGGAGACAAAGTTTTTAATAAAGTTCCATCCCGTCGCCAGAGTTTCACGGTTTGGTCGTCACTAGCGGAGGCAATTATACGACTATCTGGACTAAAACTGACATTATTTACTCGGTCGTCATGTCCTACTAAAGTAGCGATTAACTCACCCTGTAAGTCCCAAACTTTTACTGTTTGGTCTTTACTCGCCGATGCCAGAAACTTGCCATCAGGGCTGAAAGTAACACTCATAATGTTATCCTGATGTCCCCGCAGAGTTCTAATCAACTGACCATCTTTACGCCACAGTTTGACGGTTTTATCATAACTAGCAGACGCTAATACTTGACCGTCAGGAGAAAAACTCACACTAGTAACCCGATCTTGATGTCCTGGTAAACTTTTATAAAGTTTGGTGGCAATTTGGCGATGGTCTCCTAAATATCGTCGCCACAGTTTGATGGTGCGATCGTCACTACCGGAAGCTAATAGCTTACCGTCTGGACTCCAGGTAACGCTCAAAACCCGATCTGTATGTCCTTGGAGGATAGGCAGTTGGGGAGGCTTTAAACTCCAAATTTTAATACTCTTGTCGTAACTGGCTGAAGCTAACAACTGGCTATTGGGACTAAAGGACAAACCTGCGATCGCATCACTATGTCCTTTTAAGGTTTTTACTAAGGTACCATTGTTAACGTTCCACAGGTGGATCTGATTGTCGTCACCTCCAGAAGTGAGATATTGACCGTCAGGACTAAATTTGAGGCTCCAAATAACGCTGGTGTTTTGCTTGAATTGTTTATGGGGACGGGAAGCAAAGCGATCGCTTTTGCCATTATTTTCCCTGCGCCAGATTTTTACCGTCCGATCGCGTCCTGCGGTTGCTAGGGTTTGACTATCAGGGCTAAAAGAAACAGTAGTCACCCCATCTTGGTGGGCTGCTAAGGTGTTGACTAAGCTGCCATCCCGTCGCCAAATTTTCACCGTTTGGTCTTCGCTTGCTGATGCCAACAATTGACCATCGGGGCTAAAGCTGACCCAATTCACCCAATCTTTATGTCCCCGCAGGACTTTAATTAATGTGCCGTTAATATCCCAGAGTTTAATTGTTCCATCCTTACTAGCCGTTGCCAATAACTTGCCATCTGGATGGAAACTGACGCTATAAATCCAATCTCCATGTCCTGCTAATGTTCTTTGGGGTTGGTCAATAAATTCTCCCGTTATGGAGTCCCTGCGCCAAATTTGTACGGTTTTATCCAGGCTGGCAGAAACTAAAGTTTGGGAATCTGGGCTAAAACTTAAACTTGTGACCGCATCATTATGACCATTGAGAGTTTGTAGTAAAGTTCCATCAGGTCGCCAAATTTTAATCGTGCGATCGCGACTACCAGAAGCGATTAATTGACCATCAGGGCTAAAACTAACTCCCCAAACAATTTCCCCATGTCCCTCTAGGCGGTTAATTTCTTTGACTCCATACACAGCCTGTTGCAGGGCGGTAACTACACGCATCCGTGTTTCTGGTGCTACCTGACGGGATTTTTGTAGTTGTCTCCAGGCACGCAAACTTTCTAATAAAGCATCAAACTCCTTATCCGAGGCAAATAAAGCCTCTGAAGCAGCAGTTAAGGCACTAATTTGCAAATTCCTTTCACTACTTTCAGCCCGTATACTGTGACGCATGGCAGCCCGTTTTTGTAAATCAGCTTGCCACCACAAACCTGCGATCGCTGATGACATTGTTGCCAAAACCACACCCACGATCCGCGCTTCTTTGAGCCGCTTTTGCAAAATAGTGGTGAGTTGGTCTTGGCTAATTTTTTGGGCAATTTCTGCTTGACTTTTTTCCAGTCTTACCCTTTCTAATTCTGCCACCATACCGTGGTTCTTTTTCTGGCGAATTGGTTCTACCAGATAATCATGAACTAATTGATAGCGATCGCTAGATTCTTCCCGCATTTGCAGTACCAGACCCGAATCCACTAAAATCTCTAAAATCAATTCCCATGAATAATTACATTTTTGGGCTGCATCGGGATTGGTAATAATGGCTAAAGCTAATTCTGCTTTAGTTTTCAGGGGTCGCGTACCTTTGCGATCGGTTAACTCAAATAGTAATTGCCAACTGACATCTTCATTTTCTCGCCCGCAATCTTTAATCACTTCCTCCAGCCACCGAGCCACTAATCTTTTAGCCCCACCGATATGCTCGTATTGGCTGAGTGTGGTGATATTTTCTGTTTGCAGTTGAGCCCCGACTATTTGTAACTCAATGGGGCGAACTTCTCCATTGTTATGAGCTAAATCTTTGATTAATTGTTCGCTTAAGCGATCGCTCATTTCAAAATGGGAACATTGGGTCAGGCTGCGAACAATTCCTTGGGCATCGGGAGTTGAGAAATTACCCAAATAGTAACGAATATCTTTATCTAAAATATTTTTGTTAATAACTGCTAGACTGGTATTATTACTATTTTTAGTTCTACTCAAACGTTCAATCTCTAGTAAATAATGCAAATAATCTTCCCGTAAGGAAACAATTACTTTCACATAGGGAATATTTAAACATTCACAAAAGAAATCATAAAATTCCTTTCTCTGGTCTGCATTTTTAATAACAAAGAATAATTCTTCAAACTGATCGAATACTAAAACTATGGTGTGATGATTATCTGCTAGTAATCGTAGTTTTTCAAGAATTTTCTCAGGGGATATCTCTAAGGATATGGCTAAATCTGTTTGTGCTAAAGCCTGATTTAAGCTCCGTCCCAAGTTAGTTACCCAATCACTATAGATAGATAAAAGTATGGGTAAGGGAATCCGTCCGCCAATAACTTGTTGTTTTAAAGCCGGTACTAAACCAGCCTTGAGGATAGAACTTTTTCCTACCCCAGAAGGTCCATGAATAATTGTTAATTTATAGTCAGCACGGCTAATTCTTTCGATTAACCGAGTTACATCTTTTTGTCTACCAGAAGTAGCAATTTCCTGTGCCACATCCTCAGGCATAAAGGATATGTTTGGTGTTTGCAGTACGGGGTTAATTCTGTAGCGTTGGGGCTGTAATTGATTAGCGCCAATAAAAGCACGAAAACCGTACTGATGTTCTATCTGAATTTTTTCTTGCTTGAGTCGAAAAGCTTCCAAATAATTATGGCGTTCAAAGAAGTAGAGACTTCTTAACTCCTCCACAATTTCCAAATACAGGGATGGTTCGTACTGTAATTCGCAAACAACTCTTGCCCATTCCAGATTATTAACTGCTTCTTCCCACTCCCCTAAATGGCGTTGGGCGCGTCCCAATAATAAAAGATAACTACTTTCCTGCTGCCGCGAAACATCACCAGCTTCTTCTACTAAGGAAATAGCTTTATTGGTTAATTCATAAACTTGCAGCCAGTCAGATTTAGCAGCAGCAACAGCAGCTAAAAATCCATAATCTTGGGCAATTCGTGCTTTTTGCCGGCGTTGTTGGTGCAGTTTCCCAGCAAGTTGGGCTAATTGCTCTAATTCCTCCCAAACTTCCAGCCTTTGTAACATTTCGCAGGCAGGGACAATAAATTTGGCAACCAAATCAGCTTGGCGCGACGTTTGCAAAACAGCCACACATTGTTTAAACCACAATAGGGCTTTTTGCCAATGGCTATGACTTTTTCCTGGTTGTAAGTCAGCCATCCGTCGGTAACATAAGCCCAAATTAAATAGTACTATTGCCTTGCGAACAACAGGACTATTTAATTGCTGATTTTCCGGAAAATTATCCTCTCTACGGACTTCCTGTTGCCAAATTTCTAAACTGCGATGGAAATGGTTTAAAGCATGATCAATTTCATCATTAGCATAGCCATCCCGTCCTAAAACAAATTCTAAACTAGCTTCTAACTTGGGTTCTAATTTGACCCCATACAGACGCAATAAATCATTGCGAGCTGACTCAATTTCCCGGCGATGTTGGGATGAAGGAGCTAAATTCAGGGCAGCATTGGATAAAAATTTGTCGGCTCCGGCGGCTAAAATCTGGGAGAAGAGATTTTCAGTTTGTTGTTGGACTAAATCAATTAAATCTGCTTGCTCCATCTCAAACTTAATTGTGGTTGCTGCCCAACTCTTAAAATCTGGAGCCAGTCGAGAGAGGGATGTAGCCACTTCGTCTGTGAGCCACAATATCACAGGGAAAGGGAAAGTCGCAGCATAAATATCCCGTGCTTGGTTGATCCCGGTGAGTAAGTCCTCTAGGAATAAATTGGCATCTAAACCAAAGACTGTGACTGCCGATGGTAAAGAATCTGTAGCGACGGCAGGATGGTCTAAGTATAATTCCCTAACAATGGTGGTGTGGAGTACTGTGGTGGATGGCTCCAGAAATAGTTCCCGTAAATATAAACCTTTGGTAACGGCACGCAAATTTTCCACCATTCCCTCGCGTAGGTGCCGATAATTACAACGGACGAGAATCAAGGCAAATTGACCTTTAGAAAGCTCGATCGCCCGAATCAACCTTTGCAAGGAACGCTGATTATCTGTCGCAATACTTGCTGTTGTTTGTTTCCGATCCGTCATAACTCAAAATCTGCCTACATCAATAAAAGTCGCATTCTAAAAGGTATAATTTTTGGCAATGGGATGGTTCGCCAGGGAATCACTTATAGCTTTCTCGGCTAAATTATGCCGTTTCCAAGAGATGACTTTTTCCGTTTCTGCTAAGGCTGGACTGATGCCAAACCACCGACCCTGGCGATCGCGATATTCAAACACAAACATACTCCGCAATAGTCTTTGATATTCGGTTTGGCCTTTGAGAGTTTGTTTGTGGACTACTTCATACAACAATTCCCACTCTTCCTGGTTAATAGCCAATAGTAAGTCGTCGCGATAATCTTTAATCACCGCTTCCAAACAATCCCTGGAAAAAGGGGGGTCTTGCCTTTGTAAACAACTGTACAGTAGTCCCAAGAGGTTACGAATATGACCGCCACTAATGCGACATAAACGGTCTAAAGTCTGTTGAGAATCGAATAACTCTGGAAGCAACTTTAATCTTTCATAGGGACTCAGTTCGGGAAATGCTCTAGTTAGCAGCAATTGACGCAATAGAGACATTCCTGGCTCATGATCCCTACCGTCTCTTTGTCGTACTTGCACCATAGGTAATACCTTGGGGGAAATCCCTCCTCCCAGGCGATTTTTCAATGCTGCGTACTCTTTAGAAAAAATCAAAGCCAGGGGGATCGTGTATACCAAGTGACAATTCAGCCGGCGTAATTGCTCCCCACGGTCGATGAACAAATATTCAGGTTGCGATCGCCCAGATGCCAAAGGACGCATATCCACCCGATCTAAATTATCGACAATGACTACCAGTCCTTTTTGACCCCGTTGTTTTAACAGTTGAACTGCTCTTTGCAATACTTCTTCATTAATCGCCTGCAAAATACTGTTGGTACGTGGTTCCAAGTATTGCCGCAGTTGATTTCGCATTTGGGGACTATCCTTGGCTTTAGCACCAATTTTGGCAATACCCATAGAGAATTCAACCTCAGTAATTGGCATTTGCAACACATCACCAATTTCTTTAAAAAGATTGGCAAAATAACCGGGTTGAAGGCGAATCCCAATTTCTTCTAAACTTATACTTACCTGACGAGCCACACTCAAAAGAATATCGCTAATATCAATATCCGCCATGTCTAAGTCTTGGCTAGATTCAAAATAAACCACATGAAATCCAGCCAACTCCAATTCCGACTTCAGACGTTGCAGCTCCGTAGATTTACCACAGCCAATATGACCCGTAAACAACTGACAAGTCGGCTCATCTGGAGAAATCCGGGTAATAGTACGTTGTAACTCTTCAACTATCTTGCAGCCACGGACATCAGAAAAATCTATGTAGTACTGCCGATCCACAACATCACCCATCACCAGGGTTTTGCTTGGATTACAGGCTTTAAAAAAGCGCGACAAATTAAGTGTTGTTTTCATGTAGATGCAAATGAATTTGTATTTTACATACAAATGCTCTGACTACCGAGAGCACTAGGTTATATACTGATACTAAATTTTACTGTTAAATTTGGGTATACTCGTAATTATCCTTGAATCATTGAACTTAACATCTTGAGTATGGATGGAACTGAATAATTGTCCTTGACTAGAAATCAATACATCTGAACTTCAAGTCAATATTGAGAACACCGAGGGCGAAGTCTCCTCTATGTCAAGGTTTTATCTCGCAAAGGGTATTGAATAATCTGCACGGACATGAAAAAAATTCCTTGTTAATACCAATCAATTAAGTATGATTCTTATACTATTTACTTTGTTTAATGTCAACAATCCCAGAGTATATATTTCCAAGTTGGTGTTTAGCAATTATGAATCAAATGATTATGTTTTAAAGGATACTTTATGGATTGATAAATGGCGACTTTTTGGCAGATATTTTTTGTCGCAACCGAGAAACTACCTATAAATCAACATCAATTTTATTGTTTTGATGTAGAGCATTGGGGCGAGGGACTGTTTTCAAACTATCGTGTAGGTTGGGTAGAACGAAGTGAAACCCAACAAGTCTGATGAAGAATGTTGGGTTTCGTTCCTCAACCCAACCTACAATTTATGCCAATTTTGGGTTTGAAAACACGCCCTAGGAGGGAAGGAGGGAAGGAGGGAAGGAGTGAAGGAGGGAAAGAGTGAAGGAAAATTGGATAGAGAAATCCCACAGTTACATTAGACATCTCCACAACTGTAGACGCGCAGCGTCTACACTCCATCACTCCATCACTCCATCACTCCATCACTTCATCACTCCCTCACTCCCTCACTCCCTCACTCCCTCACCTAGTGGTAGTACCGATGACATTAACCATAAAAAGCTATATTAAAATTCAGTGATATGTAGCACAAAAATGAGGAAATTAGCACTCTCCACGCCGATGGCTGTTTGTGAAATGACTCATTAATTTGAACTGAAAACGCGAAGAGGTTTGCATGGCTGGGATGTTATCAGTTTCACGCACAGATTTAGCCCAACGTCGCCAGCAGTTACGTCGCCGGCGACAAATCAAAAATTTTCAGACAATTTGGCGCACCTTTGCCGTTGCTAGCTTGGCAGGAGGTTTATTGTGGGTTGCGATTCAGCCAATGTGGGTACTAAAAACATCTAAGGATATCGGCATATCTGGCAATGAACTCTTCCCTGATGAATCCATCCAGTCTTTAATTGTTCTACCCTATCCCCAGTTTTTACTGCGGGTGAAACCCTCCCAAATTGCTCAATCCCTACAACAACAACCAATTATTACCCAAGCAAAAGTGAGTCGTCGTCTCTTTCCCCCAGGCTTAAAAGTACAAATCAAAGAAAGAATCCCAGTAGCAATCGCTGAATTACCTCGTAAATCTAATCATAGAGAAAATCAGAAAACATCAGTTGGATTATTAGATGCAACTGGCTTGTGGGTTCCCCTAGAAAAATACACCAACCACAATCCTCGCCTCCAATTACCCAAGCTCAAAATTATTGGATTACCAGAAGAATATCGCCCTTTTTGGACTCAACTTTATCAATTAATCAGGCAAAGTGAGATTCAAATCACAGAAATTGATTTCCAGGATCGAACAAACCTGATCCTGAAAACAGAACTAGGTGAAGTGCATCTTGGCATACCTAATTCTCGATTGTCAGAACAAATACAAGTTCTCTCTCAATTACGACAATTATCTGTGAAAGTCCCTCCCCAAGGAATTGACTACATTGATTTGAAGAACCCTAAATCACCAATAGTACAAATGAATGCCAAAAAGCAGGCTATGGATGGTAAAAAACAGAAGACTAATAAATAAGTCTTATGTTTTTTCTTTAGATTCATTTAAGATACTTGCCTTTTCATCCAGCCAAATAAAAATTATTGTCCGCTTCTATTTAAAATAATAAGAATAATTGCAAAACTTCTAGGAGGAAGTTATTGGGCTTCATTTTTCTATATAGGAATTAGTAGTGGCGCAAGGTTTGAATCCTAGAGCAGTTAGGGGTGGATAAGAGTTACTTATGGCTAGCCCTAAGCTTTGCTAATACGTTTGGTTGTGAGTGGTTTATTATCCCTAAGGGAATATAGCACATAGCACTACGTTTTTGGCTTAGGACATTTACCCTTCCCCTTTGGGCAAAACACGATGTCCTTTCCCTATATGCTTACTGCTATACCTTGCAAATCATTCTTTCTTGACTTTTGACGAGCGACCCCCTAAAGGGTTCGTTAGTTACTTCAAGTCGGGGAACCCGCCCAACGTACTAACTCACCGCGACGACGATAGTCGCAAACGCCAGTTCCTACAAGTCGGCGTAGCCGCCCAACGGACTGGCTCGGGAACGCGCGAGTCGTGACTAATTTTTCCATCAGCACTACCCTATGTTCCTAAAGAGCACCTCTAAATCATGCTATTATCCAATTCCAGAATACCCTAGGGATGCTGGTAAGTTTACCTCCGGCTAGAAAACCGGAAGCTTTCGCCATCCTGCCAACTAGAGCGAAGATTTTCAGTAGTCCTGAGATAACTAACCATAATCTCAGAGTGCTCCAACAAGCATATTAGCTCCCGTTCGCGTCACATAACTTACCTGGAGTAGATTATTTCCTGTTAACACACATTTTTTCTATGACATCATATTCAGGAGGATAGTTCAAATAGTATCTTTCACAACTACAACACTATCCAATAATTCAAACTCAAATAATTGACAAATAAATCTATATATGCAAAAAACAAGTAGTTTTTGGTAAATTATCTTGCCAATGCTCATATCAGTAAACAGGTCTTTATTATGTTGTTAATTTATACCAATAGCCACGAGGGAATATGGGGAGAGATAAAATCATCCTAATAATCCTATCAGTTCAGTTGTAAAATAAGTAACACGCCTAAATCGTTTATCGAAAAGCAACACAAAATACACATTATTGGCAATGCTACGGCATTCAAGAGTATGAGCATCAGAAGAATAGTGAAATTTTTCCAGTCTGCTTGCTGTTATACAGGTCAATTTTAGGTAAATATAGGTATACTTCTCTAAAATTTAGCTATGTAAGTAGGTGTATTGTTCGCATCTGTCATAGTAAGCTAGCAAATTACTAAGACTAATCCAGGTATGAAAAATCAGGAAGCGTCAATCACTCAGCCATATTATTGTGGCAGTATCAAACTATAGTTGCATCTTTAGATTAAACAAACACACCGAAAAAAGTCGTTTATCTACCTTTGTAAATCCAATGACACTTGATAATAACCAAGGACTTAGCTATAAAAATTCCCAATCTCCCGGACAGCCAGGGTTTTCCCTTGCAGTAAATAATGATAATCCCTTTAATCATTCTGGATTACATTTAGGGCAAAATCGCGACAGTCAGAAAATTACCAATGAAGACCCGGACATTGGTGACATTATCCCCGGTCGGGTTGCCAATATTAAGGTTATTGGTGTAGGTGGCGGCGGCGGTAATGCAGTCAACCGCATGATCGCCTCTGATGTAAATGGGGTAGAGTTTTGGACGATTAACACTGACGCTCAGGCTTTGACTTTAGCGTCATCCCCCAGCCGATTGCAAATTGGACAAAAGTTAACTAGAGGCTTGGGAGCGGGAGGAAACCCCGCCATCGGTCAAAAGGCTGCGGAAGAATCGCGGGATGAAATTGCAGGGGCTTTAGAAGGAGCAGATTTAGTTTTCATCACTGCGGGAATGGGGGGAGGTACTGGTACAGGTGCAGCTCCAATTGTGGCTGAAGTAGCCAAAGAGATGGGGGCACTAACAGTGGGTGTGGTAACTCGCCCATTTGTGTTTGAAGGTCGTCGTCGTACTACTCAAGCCGAACAGGGTATTGAAGGTTTGAAAAGTAGAGTAGATACGCTAATTATTATCCCGAATAATAAGTTGTTGGAAGTGATCCCCGAACAAACTCCGGTACAAGAAGCGTTTCGTTATGCAGATGATGTACTGCGTCAAGGGGTACAAGGTATCTCTGATATTATTACCATTCCTGGCTTGGTAAACGTTGATTTTGCTGACGTGCGGGCGGTGATGGCAGATGCGGGATCGGCGTTAATGGGGATCGGTGTTAGTTCTGGAAAATCAAGAGCCAGGGAAGCAGCAGTGGCAGCAATTTCTTCTCCTCTACTGGAATGCTCAATTGAGGGAGCCAGGGGAGTTGTATTTAATATCACTGGTGGTAGTGATTTGACGTTGCATGAGGTCAACTCCGCAGCAGAGGCAATTTATGAAGTAGTAGATCCAAACGCTAATATTATTTTTGGAGCCGTGATTGACGATCGCCTCCAAGGGGAGGTGAGAATTACGGTGATCGCAACTGGATTTACTGGGGAAACGCCCAGCGCACAACAACAAAATACTGCCAGTAACCGAGTGACTTCACCGTCACCAGTATCGTCTAGAAGACAAGGATCGCGATCGCAGCCCCAGCCCCAGCCCCAGCCCCAGCCACAATCACAGTCTCCTACTAATCCCCCCACACCAATTACAGAACCAAAAGGAAAACCTGCCTTGGATATCCCAGACTTTCTTCAAAGGAGACGGACACCACGCAACTAATATTGCTGTTTGCCGCCATGATTGGTGTAATCGAGACTAACTTATGATGAGCGGCTACTTCCCTATATATAATGGTGTAGAGATATTTTTCCCGGTCTATTCCTGGCAATACGACCCATGGTATTGTCTAAAAAAATATTTCAATAGCCAGTTGGGTTCTGCTAAATACAGGCTAACCTACTGCTATGAGTATTTATAGATAAATGCCGATTATTACTAGTGACTAAAGATACTCTAGCAAAAAATCAAATGGGTCATCTTCCCAGCATGGTTCTGGCATCATCATCAACAATTTACTATTAATATTATCTGCAATTTCTTCACTATCTGCTCTGTCAAATAGCTGTACTAGAACTTTCCAATCACGATCTTTGAGAGGCATTAAAGGCGGAGCGTATGCTTCTATCTTAGTGTGATCGGTTACAGGTTCTTTTGGAAGTAATGATGATTCAAAATTATTGGTCACGGCTGATTAATAACTACAATTTAATTGCAGAACAGGGCAGATCATGGCTTATGCCCATGATTATACTTAATAATGAAAGTAGGGTCAGGCTATTAATAGGGATATTTACAGAGTTTTTAATTAAAAAGAGTTATCTTGAAATTTTAGGGTTCTTTATTACTGGTGAGTGAACTCGTAAGTGCTTGCACAAAAGCACTATATATTTATTTTTGTTTATATAGAATACATATGAATTAAAGTAACCAAAAGCTTTCGATGAGATACAAATATTATACCCATTTGAAAAATGGTAGGGACAGATGGGTGTGGGAACATCTGAATCCAGAAACCTATTCTAACTCCTGCGATCGCAAAATTTGAGGAGAAGTATATTAGATAAATTAATCAGGATGTGTCTGTTATAGGCATTATCATCAGTACTTCAGTGAACATGATATAACAAAATCGCAGGGTAAAATTTAGAGGAAGATCATGACTAGCGATCGCGACTATACATTGATTATTGATAAAAGTGGTAGTATGTCCACTCCTGACCAAGTTGGCGGTAAAAGTAGATGGGAAATAGCACAAGAATCTACCCTTGCTCTAGCGAGAAAATGTGAAAAATTTGACCCAGATGGGATTACAGTCTATGTATTTTCTGGTAGATTTAAACGCTATGATGATGTGACCTCGGCTAAGGTTGCACAAATCTTTCTGGAAAATGACCCTTCTGGAACTACAAATTTAGCTGGTGTACTTCAAGACGCAACGAATAATTACTTCCAGCGCAAAGCTGCTGGAAAAACTAAACCCAATGGAGAAACGATTCTGGTAATTACCGATGGGGAACCAGATGATCGTAAAGCCGTATTTGAAGTAATTATTAATACTTCTAGACAAATGGAACGGGATGAAGAGTTGGGAATCTCCTTAATTCAAGTTGGTAACGATCCAGAAGCTACCAAGTTTCTCAAAGCTTTGGACGATAAAATGGAAGGAGTTGGCGCTAAGTTTGATATTTGTGACACCATAACTCTGGATGACATGGAAGATATGAGTTTGGTGGAAGTTTTAAATAATGCAGTAAGTGACTGAGTGAAGTACCTACAGTGACGCTATGCCTTACGGCAGGCTCCGCCAACGCGTACACAGTAGGCTTCCCGTCTCACCCGCCGCAGCCTCATTAAACCCGTGTTTAATTTGGTCTTACACAGCGTCTCTGGTCTTGGGACCTTTATCTCCGGGCGTGGGAGAACCCAGGCAGCCGCCCATCTTCCATAGGCAGTTTAACATCTCGGCTACGCTCGATGTTAAAGCTGAGCGAAGCCGAAGCTTTAATTTTTGTTCGTACAACATTCCTCGGATTTACTGCAATGGCATACCATCTAGAAATGTTCCTTCCCCGATCTCTGATGTGTCTGCGGCAAGTCTTACTACTTTGAAGTTAGCCTTTCTGTTCCATGCAGTCGGGTGGGTCATCGACCATTTACATATTATCATGTATGTAGAAGATTAAATTGACCGACTACCGACCCTTTGAAAGTGGCGATTCCTCATCGACCCCCTGCCCTGTTAATCCTACGGATTAAATCGGTTGTGGGTCAA
>JAAUYI010025899.1_pt1 | contig 28955 bp, 18 predicted proteins | sample 7278041 | NCBI WGS metagenome assembly JAAUYI01 (sample SAMN14350216, study PRJNA611818) | marine sediment metagenome | isolation source: surface marine sediment (0.6m) | place: French Polynesia: Moorea | collected 2018-08
TAGTGCCGCTTCGCGGAAGTCAAAAGTCAAAAGTCAAAAGTCAAAAGTATTTTGTTCTCTAGCTTTGACGTTTTATAAATGGTTGCTTTATTTCCGCCGTGCTGTACTAGTGCTTTGTCCCATTAATTTTGACGAGTCGCGGTGTGAGCGATCCCCGACTTCTATCCTAGGAATTGCTACAATGTGCGGATATTGATTCAGAAGTCGGGGATCTGTTATCTAGCCATCAGAACTAATGAAAAAGACCACTAGAAACGAGCGGACACCTCAACTAATAAATATCTACCAAGAAATCCGATCGCTTTGCGTAAGTTATGGATATTATTAATACATTGTTTCAGTATTCATGAATACATTATTAATTTAATATTAAGAACATATATGTAATCTTTCTACTTGCGATAGGCTCAAAAAATATACAAGCTGGAAATATTATGCAGTGTTGTGCAGACCATACTTACTTAGGTGTTGATTGTTTGTCAAAAACCAAACACAAAACCTGATAATATCCTCAACTCTGCACTATGTATTTCCCGATGGAGGAGACAGAGTAGAGTTATGCATTTTATGGGGGTATTAGGTTATGAATTATCGCCCACAACAGGGGCACGAGAATTTAAATAATCAAAGTCAGGCTCAATCTGGCAATGATTCAGATATCCAACAGTTTGTTCAGGCTTCCGAGATATTAACGGGGTTTTCTGCCTTCGACCTCTATGGGACAGGCCAAGTAATACCCTATTACCTATTTGTGAAAGAATTGGCACCCCAGGCATTATCGCAACTCCTGGTGTGCATGGAGAATTTACCCCAGGAAGAGGAAGAGCGTGATTTCATCATCCGGGCTAAAGTATTGAGCGATCCTGTCCTTGGTCCCCTCGCCCGTCGTTTAATCAAGCTCTGGTACTTGGGTGAGTGGGATGGTGCCAACCAGAATCAGCTGATTCTCTCAGCAGAATCCTATCAAGAAGGCTTGGTTTGGCAAGCGATTGGGGCACATCCCCAAGGGGCTAAACAGCAAGGGTTTGGTGCATGGGCCGATCCCCCTGTTCAATTGTAATTTAATAGTTCTCAAGCAAGACCCAATTCAAGCAAGGAAAAGTTAATGAAGTTCATCTCGCCAGAGCAAGCTTCACGGCGGAGCTATGATGTTGTAATTGTGGGTGGAGGGATCACCGGATCAATTGTTGCTAAACAACTTGCAAATGCCAAGAAAAGTGTACTAATTGTTGAAGCTGGAACCGGTGGAGATATCAAATATAGTGGTTATCTGAAGTTTCTGCACAAGTACTATCGATCAACTGCAAAAATTCCCAATGCTCCCTATCCCAAAAATCCCAACGCACCTGAACCGACTGTTCTGGACCCCACGCCAATCCAACCAGGACACCCCAGTGATAAAGGCTACTTTGTGCAAATGGGGCCCTTGCCGTTTCGGAGTTCCTATACGACCTATTTGGGCGGCACAACATTACATTGGCTGGGAACAGCATTGCGTATGTTGCCCGATGACTTTGCAATTCATAGACGCTATGGTGTAGGGCGGGATTGGCCGATTACCTATGAAGAATTACGACCCTACTATGAAATGGCGGAGAAAGAGTTAGGGGTCTCTGCTAATGTACAAGAACAGACCTATAGTGGGGTTAAATTTGACGATGGGTATGTGTATCCAATGCATGGGCTACCCAAAAGCTGGAGTGATCAATATATTGCTCGGGCAGTTGATGGTCTTGAGGTTGCAGGAATAGAATCCGATGGGCAGCCCCTTACACTCAAAGTTCGTGGAACACCGGCCGCCCGGAACGGGATTCCCAATGATCAGTATGAGGGGGGGAAGGGATATCAACCTAGGGGTGCAGCCGGCGATCCAGGTATTGGGCACCGGTGTATGGGAAATAGTAGTTGTGTGCCGATTTGCCCCATTCAGGCGAAGTACAATGCCCTGCGAACTTTATCCAGTATTAAAGATGATTCTGTTGATATTTTGACTCAATCTGTGGCCACTCGGCTAGTGATTGATTCAGCATCTGAGTTAATTACGGGGATTGAATGCAAACATTATGAAACACCTAATTCTCCCACTTATAAGGTTTGGCGGGTTCAAGGGAAACGATATGTACTTGCTGCCCATGCCGTTGCCAATGCCGTTTTGCTTTTAGCTTCAGGGGCTTGCCAGTCCAGTGGGTTGGTTGGTCGGCATTTAATGGATCATCCCGAACTACTGACCTGGGGACGAGCAACTCAACCATTGTGGCCATTTCGGGGTCCCCTATCGACATCCGGGATTGAAGACCTCCGTGGCGGCAGCTTCCGGCGAATTCACGCACCTTTTCGCATGGAAATGGGGAATGATGGCTGGTCATGGCCGGCGGGTGCTCCCAGTAGTGATGTGGTTAACCTGGTTGACAATGGCAATCTATACGGTCATAGATTGCGTCAACGCCTCCACAATGATGTGAGTCAACAATTTCGGTTTGGAATTCTTGTAGAACAACTCCCAGAGTACGACAATCGTGTCACCCTCGATCCAGCCTACCTAGATGCTCTGGGCAATTTTCGCCCTGTAATCCACTATAATCTCTCGCCCTACACCAGAGCAGGATTCGCCAAGGCACGTCAAGTCTCCCAGCAAATTTTTCAGCGGGTTGGGTTGGCAGATTATTCCCAATATTCTACCACTGACCCTGGCTATTTTACCTATGAAGATCAAGACTATGTATTTCAAGGAGCTGGTCATTTTGCCGGAACTCACTGTATGGGCACAACGCCCCAAAATTCCGTGGTGAATCCTCGTCAGCGGGCCTGGGACCATGCAAATCTCTATCTGGTTGGTTGTGGGAATATGGTGACTCTGGGAACATCTAATCCCACCTTAACCGCATCAGCTCTAAGCTTTTGGGCAGCAGAGAATATCCTTGCCGATCTTCAGGAGAATCTACTCCCAGATCTGGACGGAGATAGTGGGAGGTTGGAAACGTCATGAGAACGATTGATGTACAAGAAGCTACCAATCGCATCTATGATGTTGTGATTGTGGGCGCAGGGTTTGCCAGTGCAATTTTATCAAAAGAACTAGACCGAGCCGGGTGTTCTGTCCTAGTGCTGGAAGCAGGTGTGGGACATGAAGATGACTTTGGAAAATATCTCCGCCATTTACACAGGTTCATGCGATCGCCCGCTAAAATTCCCAATTCGCCCTTTCCAACTAGTGCAAATGCACCACAACCTTTAGTGACAGATGTCCACCCCATTGCCCCTGGGACCTTGGATACCGCAGGATATTTTGTCCAGAAAGGCCCCGTTCCCTTTGAAAGTACTTATACCCGCCGTCAAGGTGGGACATCATTGCATTGGTTTGGTAGTTGCCCGCGTATGCTACCTGAAGACTTTGTGATGCAAACTAAATTTGGACGTGGGGTTGACTGGCCAATTACTTATGAAGATATATTGCCTTATTATACTAGAGCTGAAGAATTAATCGGGGTTTCTGCGGATGTTGAAGATCAAACCTATCATGGGATCTTCTTCCCGGAAGGGTATGTTTACCCCATGCATAAGATACCCCAGAGTTACCTGGATCAATGGTTTATTCAAGGTTTAGCAGGGATGACTGAGTCAGAAAATGGCGATCGCCATGAGGTGCTGATCCGCAGTATTCCCCAGGCTAGGAATAGTATTCCCAATCAATTGTATAATCAAGGTCGAGGCTATAAACCCCAGGGAGCAGTAGGTAATCCCGGTGTGGGACTACGATGTATGGGAAATTCTAGCTGTTTGCCCATCTGTCCCATCCAAGCTCGATACAATGGGTTAAAAACCTTTATCCAAACTAAAGATGTTGAGGTACTCAATCAAGCCGTTGCTTCCCAGCTAGATATAGACCCAGAAACAGGTCGGATTACAGGAGTAAAGTGCAAGGTCTGGTTTGAGAATTCCAGTCCTGAACATCGTCCCATTACCGTTCGCAGTTCCGTGGTGATTTTGGCCGCAAACGCCATTGAAAATGCCAAGTTATTATTAGGGTCTGGAGCTTGCCAAACCAGTGATCAAGTCGGTCGGAATTTGATGGATCATCCAGCAATTCTGTCCTGGGGATTAGCACCACAAAATATTGGAGCCTTTCGCGGACCTGGATTGACATCAACATTGGTCACCTATCGAGGTGGAGCATTCCGCAAAAATCGTGCCGCCTTTGTATTTGAGATTGGCAATTGGGGGTGGAACTGGCCCAAAAACGCGCCCAATGAAACCGTTAAGGCGTTCATTGACCAAGATAATCTATATGGCGGTTTACTCCGGCAGCAAATATCCCAAACCATTCCTCGGCAAGTACGGGTGGATTTGATGACGGAGCAACTTCCTAGCCCATCCAATCGAGTTACCCTAGATTCAGCCTGGGTAGACCAATTAGGGAACCATCGCCCGGTGATACAGTATGCCGTCGATGACTATACCCAGGATGGTATGGTTTTTGGCCGTGCCTTCACCCAACGCGTGTTTCAACGTCTGGGTATCGAAGATTACACCACCTATAGCGACAGCGATCCTGGCTATTTTACCAAGAATGGTGAACCTTTTGCCTGGAGTGGAGTTGGCCACATTGCCGGAACTCACCGGATGGGCACATCTCCCCAAGATTCTGTGGTCAATCGAGATCAGCAGGCTTGGGACCATGACAACCTATATGTGGTGGGGTGTGGTAGTTTTCCTACCCTAGGTACATCAAATCCAAGTTTGACCATGGCAGCCCTTGCCTGTGCAACAGCAGAGAAAATTGTGACGAGGATAAAAACATGCCAGAGTTAACTGCTGCGGTTCTGGAAGCAGCGACTAAAACCCTCCAAACCGAAGGATATGTCTCCCTTGAGGTGAAGGATGATTTGGATGGGGAGCTAAAGGATGTACGCACCCATCTGCAAAATGCCCTGAAGATTGAGCATACCACCATTCCCATTTATCTGAATATGCTCTATACCCTCAAACCTGGGGCATCATGGCGGGTTTTGGAATGTATTCGCTCGGTGGTGATTGAGGAAATGTTGCATTTTGTCCTAGCTGGGAATGTGCTCAATGCCATTGGAGGAGAACCTCATATTTATTACCCCCAGTTTATGCCGGATTTTCCCACCTGGCTGCCCTATAAGGTGGATGGAGCCAAGGTGAGCCTGCTTCACTTTTCCCCAGAAGCCGTTGATCAAGGGTTATTGATCGAGCGTGCTGCTTACATTCGAGCCGAAAAAGTCCTCCAGGGAGTTGACGAGGGCATGACCATCGGTGAATTTTACACCTACATTGAATCAAAAATCAGGGCATTGGTGCAAAAATTTGGAGAGAAATCCGTCTTTTGTGGCGATCGCAACAAACAAGTGACTCCCCATCTTTACTACTATGACGGAGGAGGAGCCATTGTTGAGGTGTATAATCTAGAGACTGCGATCGAAGCCATGCAGATCATCAAAGACCAAGGGGAAGGTGCCCACCACGGAATCTGGACGGGGGAGAGTCAGGTACTCGCCGGTTATCCAGAAGTTGCTCACTATTTTCGTTTCAATGAATTGAAGCAAGGTCGTCTCTACCAGCATGGAGACACAATTAAGACAGGACCCACTGGAGAGGCGATTCAGGTTCCCTGGGAAAATGTTTACCCGACTTTTCCCAATGCCAAACTCAGGGATTATCCAGAAGGAAGTGAGGTACGACTTTATATTGAAGCCTTTAACCGCAAATATAGTGAATTGCTCTGTCTTCTAGAATACGCCCTCAATGGAAAACCAGATCGGCTCCTGGAAAGTGTGGTACGTATGTGTGCCTTACGGTCAGACTATGAACCCATTGTTCGTAACCCCTTTCCTGGCAAACCAGGATACTTTGCAGTTCCTACCTTTGAATTTGTAGGTGGACTCACATGCCCCCCTTCCTCCCAGGATACAACCTCGTTTAAGACCCTTAGCCAATTATCCGCGCAAAGGAAACAGCATGAACCCCAGCACTAACTCCAATCAAGAGACGCTCCACGCTCTCCAACAGGCTTATAGCCAAGGGAATTTAGATGCAGCCCTTGCCTGCATGGATAAAAATATTATTTGGGATATTTCTGGTCCAGCTAGTATTCCCTATACCGGTGTCTATTATGGGCATGTAGGCTTTTCCGCCTTCTGGACAAAGTTGGGGCAAAGCGTTGCCATTGGCAAAGCGGGCATCCACGAGCAATTTTTCAATGGCGATACTGCGGTAGCAATCGGGGGAGAAGAAGGTACGGTCCGTGGGAATAGTGTCCCCTATCACTATGATTGGGCTGTCTTCTATCGGTTTAATGCCGATCATAAGATTGTGGTGATGCGGCAGTATTACGATCCAAGTCGCATTCAAGCTGCCCTCAAGGCTGAACCCTACCCTCAATCCAAAGATTAGGGGCTAGTACTCCACCACATTAATTCTGAGAGGTCGCAGATCCCCGACTTCTTAAAGGATACCAATGGCGAATCAGGGGTATCACCCTCTTGGGAGTGGGGGAGTGGGAGAGTGGGGGAGTGGGGGCAGAAAAAACAAGTCCAAATTATGCCAATAATCCCTAGTTTTTAACCTAGTGAGGGGTTATACCCACTATTCGCCAGCAGCATCCTTAAAGAAGTCGGGGATATAAACACCCACGACTCGTCAAAATTAATGCAACGCACCGTGTTCCGCCACATTAGTTCTACGGGGTAGAGGAATGAACCACAGAGGCGCAGAGAGCGCAGAGAAATAAAAGGAGGAGATAAGTATAGAAGTTAGTTTACCCCGCAAAATTAATGTGGTGAAGTACTAGCAACTGTAAAGATGTTTCATCTTATCATCGATAACCGTCATATTTATTAGGAGAATTCTCATGACTTCAGTGGGAAAACCATTACCATCCGTTCCTTATCCTTTCACGATGCCGTTTTACTACGCATCATTGACAAATATTGGTGTATTTTACCTTGTCCCTGGTGAGCGGGTCATGCCTTATCTGGCAAATACCGGTTTAAGTCCTGCCCTCTTTGAAGGGCAAGCACTAGTTAGCTTTAACTTCCAACTGTATGCGGGGCAGTTCTCCGCTGGCATTGATACTCCCCCGGAAAAATGGTCAACATCGGGGGCGGGCTTAACCCAAGAACTGGAATTGAACATTGTCTCCTATCCAACGGAACGGGCGGATCAGGTTGCCGAAGTGACCTTTTCTCAGTTTATGTTAGGAGATGAGCAATCCAAGCTCCTGGGAAATCATCGAGTCCATGTGCCCTGTGATGCAGATGTTGCGATCGAAGCAGGTAAGACCCTGTTTGGAGAACCAAAATTTAAGACAACCTTTGGTGTTAATCTACCCTCCCCCAACCCCGTGCGACAAGATACCTGTCCCTATAAGCCAGAATGGGTGGAAAAATGGGGATTTCGAGTTAACGATCCCAAAGATAGCAATAAGGCTATTTTTACTTGTATTGTCGATCTATCAGGTTTAACAAAGCTGCCTGGGAATTTTTCACCCATTACTGAATATGGAACCTTTGAAGGGCAGATGATTGGTTGTCGATGGAACATTCTTCAGCCAATGGAAACCTGTTTCTTAACATCTGAAACTGCCTCACGAGTTCATTTAGTTTTAGGGGAAAGCGATCATCCGATGAAAGCAGATATGGCAAAACTAATAGGAGACTCACCCGCCTCCGCTGTTCGGACTTTTAATTCCGCCCCTGCAGCAATTCAAAGTCGAGCCTATTACCCATAACTGATAACCCAAAATGCGGCGTTGCTCCCATTGCGGGATGATTTATCTCACGCTCCAGACGCAAAGACGCAGAGAAGATAAGATTTCCATACTCCCAGGAGGTTTTAGATGAGCGAGGTTGATACTCTTTACTTTAAGTCCCTTTCCCAGGTTCAGAACCAAACCTTTGACTACATTGTGTTGGGCGGTGGTGCCTACGGTACAAGTTTTACCCATCGGATGTTACAACTGGATGCCAATGCTAAGATTCTGGTGGTGGAGAAAGGCAATTATCTCATTGCTGAACATATTCAAAATTTACCACCAACCTATGTCAAACTGAATACAGAAGTTGGTATTCGTCCTTGGAAATACACTGGCGACGACAAAAATTTGAATTTTATGCCTCAAATACCCTATGTGGGAGGACGGGCATTATTTTGGAACGCTTGGGTTCCCCAACCTGATAAAACCGAGATGCCCGATTGGCCTGAAGATGCCATCAAGTCTTTACGCCCGGAATGGTATGAAGCGGGAAAATTCCTCGGTAGACGCTACTCATTAAAGCTACCTGGCAATGACAATGAAGCTTTAGCCGCAGCCATGCGTAATCGACTCTTTGCAGGATTGAAAGAGATTGATACTGCAACACCCATGGGAGACCCTAGAGGCCTGGATTCTGCCATGGCTACTGGTCAAAATGTTCCCCCAGAGGAATGGGCAAAGTTTTCGCCCATTACAGTGTTAGTGGAGGATATACAAGCACATCCCCAACGGCTGGCAGTAGTCGTCAATGCTGAAGCCCATCGACTAGTGGCCACTGATGGCAAAATTACTTGCATCGAAACCACTGCTGGCACAATCAATGTGGGGAATGCTCAGGTTCTTTTGGCCTGTAATACTTTAGAAGCGGGTTTCTTAATGGCTCGTTCATTTCCCAAAAATCCCTTAGTTGGGAAAAATTTGAGTGGTCATATCCGCTCCTGGTTAGCCCTGCGGGTGCCGGTGGGGGAAATGCCAGCCTTGACAAATCAGCTACAGGCGATCGCTCTCTACCTATCAGGGCGATCTACAATGGGACGGCTACTCCATACCCATATTACCGTTGTTCATAACCCTAAACCTGCTGAATCCAAGGATATCTTATATAAGATTCTCCCAGATGCCTCAACGCCCCAAGCGGTAGCAACCTATCAAGATCCCAAGTATGCCGTGATTATGCTACATACCATGGGTGAATTTTTAGGCGAGCCGAATGCTGATTCCTGGAATTATGTAGGGGTTGATGGGGAAGGGAATGCAATTGTACATGTGACCATGCGTCCTCAGGATCAAGAATTCTGGAAGATTATGGATACAACCACATTTCAGATTGCCAATGTATTGTCCAATGGAGCTGCGGTTGAGTACCAGCATGAAGATGGCTCCTGGCAATCTACCCCTCCAACTTCGATCCATAACCATGGATTAGTCCACTCAGCCGGAACACTTTGGATGGGAACCGATCCTGAGACTTCGGTAACAAATCCTCGGAGTCAGGTTCATTTCCTATCTAATCTTTATGGTGCTGGGAGTATGGTCTTCCCTCGCCCTGGCTCCTGGAATCCTACATTGACTGGGGTTACTCAAGTGTTTGCTCTAGCCCGATATCTTGCCGCAAATAGGCAAGGATAAGGAAAATTGCAGAATTGAAATTACCACGGTAACTGACAATTCATCATTAACGGATGTGATTACAGTATCAACGGATGTGATGAAAATATTTGTCATATCGCAGATCCATTGTAGGGGCGCTGCGGCTTGCGCCCTCATCATTGGTAAGCACATATCTTGCACCAATGAAGTGGAAGTGTAAGGTGGGCATTGCCCACCCTACTATAAAATAATGTCTTCAGGCTCTGATTTTCTCAATAATCTTGTGGTGCAAAAATGTGAATCAGATTCTTTTCAGAAACCACTTCATATTACATCCAGTTAAACACTGAGAATTAAATGTAAATTGGGTAGTGCCAAAAATAAACCAAAGGTAACAAGATGGGTATTAAGCGAAAATTTACGATCGATCGAACCAAAATTCCCCGTTCCTACCGGGAATATATCGAGATACTTCGGGATCGCGGAGAGGCCGTTGAGATTAATGATGAAGTGGATTGGTATTTGGAGATGGGTGCAATTCTTCGTCATGCCAGTGAAACAGTTGCTCCCTACCCCATATTTAATCATGTCAAGGACAGTCCTGGTTTCCGGGCCAGTGAATTAGGACCGACTTGCAGTCGCGTGCCAGGTAAAAGGTGGCAACGTTTAGCCCTACTACTGGGCTTACCCGATGACGCAACACCAGTGGAAATGCAAGATCCCCTTTTGGATGCAAAATCTGAGCCTTCTTACCCACCGGTGGTTGTCAGTTGCGAGCAAGCTCCCTGCAAACAAAATTGCTGGCGGGGTGATGAGATTGACTTAAATAAACTGCCAGCTCCATTATTGCATGATGGTGATAAAGGACGCTACCTCCAAACTGCGGGGGCAATTATTGTGCAGTCACCAGAAGGTGAAGTTCCTCCAGATGATGCACTGATCCTGGGAGATAGATGGACAAATTGGTCCATTAGTCGGGGGATGATTGTCAATAAAAATACCATGACCGGGTTGTGGTTACCCTTTCAGCATAATGGGATGATTTATGATATGTGGAAAAAACAAGGAAAAGATTGTCCCTTTGCGATCGCCTTTGGGGTTCCTCCAGTTGCGGCGGTGCAATTAGCATCGGCACCACCTGCTTGGCATGATGAATATATATATGCCAGTGCTTTGTTAGGTGAAGGTCTGGAAATGGTGAAATGTGAAACCAGTGATTTACTAGTACCCGCCAGTAGCGAAATTGTTGTGGAAGGGTTTGTTTCTGCAACCCAAAAAAGTATTGAAGGACCCTTTGGGGAATTCCCAGGGTATCTTTCCGATGAGTCTCACGAAGAACCCACTGCACATATTACTTGTGTGACATTTCGGGATAACGCTATACTTCCCATCTGTACCCCAGGCATTCCCATTGATTCTACCCTAATTAATGGTGGCTTTTTTATTGCTTCTAATGCTGTAGAAATCTTACGTCAAGGTGGAATTCCGGTGATTGATGGCATTTCTCCCTTTGAAGCATCATCCCACTGGTTAGTAATTCGTGTGCCCGATAGCTGGCATAAAATTACAGGGTTAACGGTGAATGACTTCATCGATAAAATTGCCAATGTCTTTTGGACACATCATGTGGGCAAGACTTGTGCCAAATTGATTGTGGTGGGTGAAGATATTCCACCTGATAATATTGACAAGGTTGTTTGGGCATTGGCAACCCGCAACAATCCTGTATTAGGCGTTTATCACTATCCCCAGTATGATTCTGAAGGAACTGGATTACAGGTATATTTAGATGTAGCAACCAAGCTCCGAGGGCGGGGAGGACTCGTAATCTATAGTTGTCTTCCCATTCAGGAACAAGTTGGTCATCCTTTAGAGCCGGTGCTATCGTTTGAGACTAATTATCCTCAGCCGGTGAAGCAAAAAATTCGAGAAAAATGGGCCGTTTGGGGATTTGCAGAAGGAAGAAATTAGGCCATATTGTTGAGTACAAACCATCAACGTTAAATTTTTTTTACCTGGAAAAACTGTCCTACACCCAATATATTGGGTATAGGGCGGTTTTTCCTAAGGCTGCCGGATTTTGACACGTTAGACCCAACCCTCTATAAAAATAAAAATTTTTACATATTTACAGCTACAAATCATTTATTTAGAGTTACTATTATAAAAAATACATTTTTTAGGGTAGTAACTGGTGAACAGACTTAATATACCCACACTTGAGCAAATTTCTGCTGGTCTAATCAGGGTTCAAGCACGTCAGGGGAAGCTTTATCCTTACCCTCAAGACTTGCAACTGGGTTACGACAAGGTAGTTTTGGCATTTCTAGTGGGTGCTAAACCAGAGGATGCACCAGCTAGCGTTCCGAAGTTTTACGAACTTTGCGAGCAGCCCTTTGAAAAATGGGGAGTGGGAATTGACGACGACATAGACTTAAGCGACTCTTTGCTTTTTTTGGGGGAACCCACAGAATTAACAATTGAGTTAGCAGAAGCTTTTGGTGGGAGTGTACTGAATCAAGAGCAAAAGAAAATTGCAACTATATTACTCCAACACTGTCAGTCGCATCCTCAAGGAGTGAAAATTTACACTAAGTTCCGAAGGTTTATTGTTGAGCATCCTGTTTTGTCGAACCAGGAGTTTGTAGAAGCAAAAGGGAACTTTGGACTGGGTGTTGGGCTATCGGATTTGTTAGACGAATGCTACGAACCTGTACCCAGTTGCTACGAGTTACAGGGAAACTTTTACGCTTGTCCGTACTGTCATGCACTGGCATCTATCAATCAGCAAGGACAAGTAATTGCTAACCCCAACTGTAATCGCTGTCCACCCGGACGCAGGCTCAAGCGAAAAGTAAAATTACTTGGTGAGCACCTAAAACTCAAACGTGGAATCGAACGCTTTTGGTTTTACCCTGGACGTGCGGAAATTCGACTGTACCAAAAGTTAGTAGATTTGGGGCTGGAGGTAGAACTGTATCCAGAGTGCGATCGCTATGACTTAAAAATAAAGTTTCCCGATGGTGAGGTATGGGCACTCGATTTGAAGGATTACTCTAAACCCTATCTATTAGTTAGGAATTTGGGTGATGAACCAATACCCAGCGAACCATCTTGGGATGTTGCATATATTGTCATCCCTGCGGAGCGAAAAAAAGACCGTCCTGCTTATCTGAAAGAACTGAAATCACGATGGCGGTGGGAGAATGTTAAACCCGTCTTCGATGATGCAGTTTTTGCACTAGCCAAGAAAAAAGTGGGCGTGGCGAAAGTGAAGTTACAAGATCCGGAGACTGGTGTGGAAAGCAATACACATCCAACTAAAAGCAAGGAAAGCGACACTAGCAGAAAAGGCGATACAAGTCTTACTAAAAGTAAACGGGGTGAGGAAAAGAGTACAAAGCGCGGTAAAAGTCCCAATCAAAACAAGGGGAGAAAGACATGAAAGCAACAAGGTCTTGGCGCTACAAAGCTACAAAATCCCTACAAAAACACACAAGCTTACATAAAGACCAGATTGAAGCATTGCTCGATTTGGAATTATGTCTGTTTGCGATTGAAAAGTTGGGTATTCAATCTGAAATTGATACAGCAATTTCTGTATGGTTTCTAATTTCTAATCGGTTTTATTTGTTTCCACGAATAACTTCCTTAGTAAAGACAGCAGAGGCGAAAAGAACGCTATTCAATCTCAGGCAGTTAGTTCCCTATTTAACAAACCAAGATGTTACAGAACAGTTGCTAAAGATATACAATCAAATTCCCTCAAAGTACCGAGCTTACGATGTTGATGATAAGACTTATCGGTTCGCTCGAAAATCCATGCCTTCTATCTGGGGCAACCGTTTTGAGGGTTTTGAGGAATTACTGAGTAACAAATTAAAGTATCGCCAACGTACTGTTAAATATGCAGAGCCAGGTAAAGAATATCGCTTTCGGTCTGGAGAAAACACTTATAGTGTCAGAATTCCAGAGGATTTGCCCTTATACCAAGGCAGGGTTATATCAGTACATCGTGAGAATAATAAAGCAATCTCTGTTACACGAAAGGAAATGGAGTCGGCAGCAAATCTTCTAGATGAACGCTGCGGTCAAAACCATAAAGGGCGTTTACAGGATATCATCCTTGAGCATTTTCAAGGAATGGGATTTATTAAAATAGACACAATAGTGTTCGATGGAGTGAAAAACTTGGTTGGACTGCTAAATGCAGGTAAATCCACACTAATTGAAATTCTGACTGTAGCGGTAGCACAAAAAGGACACCGAGTTGGCATTGTCTTTAACGAAGTTGTGACCTGCCTAAGAATGGCAAGTCTACTCAAAAAAGTTGGTTTACGGGTATCGGTAGTAATTGGTCAAAGAAGTCGAAAAACTCATCTTGAGAACTGGCATAGTGTGAATGGTGGAATGGATGGTTTCACGCACTTATCTACAGCTTGCCCCTTAAGCCAATACTTTCAGCCCTCAAATCCTCCTTCTCCTCCGTGCTTTGATTTAAGAGAAGTAAAAGACTCGGACGACAGTAATAATAATACTAGTAAAGGTAATAATAAAAACAAGAGTAATGAAGATGGTATAAGGGTTTGTCCGCTGATTGGGCAGTGTCCGAGACACAGAGATGCTAACGAGCTTGCGTCAGTTGATGTCATTTTAACTACAGTAGCTGCTGCTATATTCACTCGTCCTCTACCGCACGTAAGTCCACAGTCAATTACCTACTATGAATTGATGTACCGGACTTGCAGTGTCGTGTTTTTCGACGAGTGCGACAAGGTACAATCGAACCTCGACTCAACATTTTTACCTGCTATCAAATTAATTGAGAGGGGGAGTAATGGATTTCTCGACCAAGTAGTAACATGGACGCGAGCAACTAAGCTGCGTAATTCTAGAAACGATTTGCGGCAGCTTATTTTTGGGCAATTCAATCATGCTTTGCAAAATGCTGATACGCTTGTTGATAATATTTACACGCAGTTGCAATTGTCACCAGATGAAAGCGAATGGCTGGCTTCAGAATTTTTTACCTGTTCGTCCCTTGCTAGATACTTTGTATTAAGAATTGCCAAAGCTGAAGGCATAGATACTGAGTCACCTACTTTTATTCTTGATAAAAACCCAATTTATCGGGAGTTAGCTGATTTCCTGCTAGGAGACTGGAAAAACTCCTGGCTTGCTGAGTATGCAATGAGACTTCAGAGCGAAAACTACCAAGAACAGCAGGAGACAATTACAAAGATACAAACAGAGCTGACTAAAAAAGGCTGGTTGAAGGCAATTAAAGATGATGATAAGTGGGGATTTTGTAGCAAGTTTGCATTGTTCCTCAAATTAGTCCTTTTTGTATCATTTTTTCAACAGTCAATCAAAACTGCATACGGACTTGAGCAGCAAGTAGACGGAGCCGACGAAATTGCTTTCTTCAATCGCATTCCACGGGACTTTTACGGCTTAATACCGGGACTAGCATCTGGTTTGGTTTGCGGATTCAAGCTGGAACGGCAAGAGAATCAATTGACACTTTGGTACTTCCAAGCACTGGGACAAGGGCGCTGGCTCCTGGAAAACTTTTCCCATGTATTTGCTGATGAAGGTACTCAAGGAGCGCACGCTTTGTTACTAAGTGGCACAAGTTGGGCGGGGCTAAGTCCTGCATATCATGTGGAACGCCAAGTTGATTACTTGCTACGTCCAAAGGTTAAAAAGGCTATAGAAGTAATTTCTGAAAGTAGTTTTCACTTTTGGACTTGTTACTATCCAGATGGCAGCCCTGTGAGGGTTTCTGGGGCAGCAAATAAGGAAGAAGCCTTGTTGCAGATAGTGCGATCGCTACTGCGTCAAACTGACATCCTGCAACGTGATTTTGACACCCTACCCGAAGGTAGAAAGCGTTTAATTTGGTATGTCAATAGTTACGAGCAGGTTGATTTTGTTTACGATGCCATCAAGAGCATTGATACTAGCTCCTATTGGAAAGAGCGGGTGGCGGCTTTGAAGTCGCGTTCTCCACTGGAGGAAATTGACGAATCTTTGATTTCTCGCAGTAACGTTGAAAACTTTATTGATATTAATCGAGCAATTTTGATTGCACCAATAGCAGCGATTGGGCGGGGTAAGAACATTTTAAATGAGGAAGGACTAAGTGCATTTGGTGGAGCATATTTTCTAGTTCGTCCCCATCCCTCACCTGATGACCTCAATTATAAATTTAGACTGGCATTGTGGAGAGAAAGAAAGGCGATAGCCCAAGAGAGGGAGGGAAACTTTATTGATGTTTGCGACTCTTGGCGTAGGGAAGGCTATGGCATATTTCTCAAAAGTCTTGACACCATCTTGCAGTATTCCCACAAGGGGCTAGACAAAGAAGTACGCGAAGGACTGATTTGGAACTTGATGGTGCTTACCTGGCAGGCTATTGCCCGAACAATTCGCGGCAACCAGCCTACCTTAATTCGTTTTATCGATGCAGCATGGGCACCTAACCTTGCCCAAAAGAAAGCTGAAACTGAAAAAGATTCCTTACTTAAAGGATTTAAGTACGTTCTGCAACCGTATTTTGCCAAAACTAGAACGGGCTATGACGCTCGCGACATCGCCTTAGTGCGATCGCTTTACGAACCTTTTTACCGTGCATTGGAGAAAATAGATGGCATCTAATTCCATACAATTGTTTGCTTTACAAATTCCCACACAGATATCATTACCGTTTGACTTATACTCACTAGTAGTTCCACAAGATTGGAAGAAATTATTTGACAAATTACAGCAGCGGAAGAATGGTAAAAGCTACATTTCACTACCAGTAGAGAGCCTTAATCATGCACTTCAACTTTTGTTAGATGATGAAGTTTTATTCCCTTCAAAAAATGCATTTAAGCTGAAATCAAATGCCAAGTGGTTGTATACCAAAACTGACAAAGTTTCTACTGACTACATTGCAACTGTTGTTAAAACATGGTTACGAATTTCTCTTGAAAATACAAAGTCTCTGACAGAAGCTGATATTGCAGAAATTAATTCTCTATCTGGTGATGATTTGCACTTTGATGAAGTACAACTTCCAGAAAAAGTTTGGACTATTGAGGATAGTCAGTTAAGAATTGACCCGTTATACTACAATCTCATCCCATATCTCTTAACTAGTGCAATAGCATCTGAACCCTTCAAACTCATTGACCCCACAACTGGTGAGATATTAAAAGAAGTAGTGTTTCGCTCTTGCTGCGTTGATAATGGTGATGTTGCAGAACTTATTAGCTGGACACCAGAATTAGCAATTAAAGAGGTGACAGATAAAGATACTAAAAAAAGAATAAAAGCGCGGCACTATTACTCCTACCGTATAAATTTTGTACTTCATTATACTGGAGATAGTAAACCATATATAAGTTGTAATTATGGCACACGACGTTGGGTAAGTTGGGAGTTAGGCTATTTATCTTCGCGGGTAACAGTTTATGTCAGTCCAACAAATTCTACGAGATTTGCACCCTGCCAATTAAAATTCGTGAAAAAGAAAAAGGATGCTCGTGATAATAAAAATGATGACAAGAAAAAAAATATTGATTTTGAAGGGCATCTTGCACGTTTAATCAGCGAACTTAACTTTCGAGATAAGTTTACAGCTTTAGAAGTAATCAATAATCCCTGTAAACAAGATGATCTCGCCTGGGGGATAGTATACAACAACACTATGTCTCATTCGCACAATGCTGGTGCTGGATTATATCCTCAAGACGCTGAAATATTTCATGACTATTGCACAGAGAAAATACAAAAAACTTTTAGTGATGCCTTCCCCATTATAGAAACTTACACACGTTGCGATAACAAACAAGCAGTCAAAAAAACTAGCTCTGAACATCAAAAATTAAGAAAGTTTATCAAATCACATTTTGCTGTTGAAAGCGGAGATATTCCATTCTATATCCCGCAAGATTTGAGACTCATTTTATTATCACAAACTACTGCTTCCAATAAATTAATTCATGCGCTCGCATCCAAATACGGTATCAGCGATGTTGTTGTATATGGACTGGGAGCCATAGGAGCAGAATTAACAGGAAAAGATTGGGATTCAGAAGTTAAAGAGAGAATCAAAAAAATCATAAACACCTTGAAAACTAATTACGCATCATCCAATAAACAAACAATAACTTTAATCGAAATACTACCCAAAGATCACTTTTGGAGAGATGCTAGCCAAGACCCAAAACCTTGTTTTCGTCCTGCACTAGCGATGCTTGGCAGTGTCACCGACCATTTTGTGACTAAAGATGATTCAAAAGATGAGCGTCAAGATGCTTTAACTGAAGAAGAACTTAACAAGGCAATTAATGAAAGAAAAGAAACAATAGAAGCAAATAAACAACAAGGAAAGTTTGCAAAAATTTCTCTTAAAAGTAATTTAGCCTATCGTATGGAATCATCACTCAGAAGTTTAATATCTATGGCTGGCGCACACACTTATCCTACTATAGAGGCAGAAAATTTTCCCGCCGATGTTGCCAGCATAGGCGTTTATCTCATTCCTTATTACATAGGTAACAGAACTAAATATCTTCCTGTTGCAGTGCAGATGAATAAAACAGGTATTACTGCCAAAGCTTTTGGTTGTGATGAGTGGCTCGACTTTCACACCTTCCAAATAAAAATGGCATCAGGCTTAAAAGAAATTACTCCCATTGACCTAAATCCAACCAAAATTCAGTTTTGGGTATTTAATAATTTATTCCAAGAATGTCAACAACCAACACTTTTTTGCTTTGATACAACTAATCTTCGTAATCGCGGTTTAGTCTTTCTGCAAAAACAGTTTTGGCAAAAGTATTGTCTTGCTTTTAAAGCTGATAAAAATGAACCTATTTCTTTTATACCCACATCAGATTATCCACATATTAGGGTAGCCAGTATCATTGCACCTAACAATGAACATGAAGTGCCTATTTATCGCGTTTGTGATGAAGATGGCGAACTAAAAGGGCATACTGCGGGGGTATTTTACCCTTCATCTCTTGATTCTGAGTGTGGAAACTATTACTTGAGTAACCAGCGTCCTGAAACCCGTAGTGGAGGTATTTTAAATGAGAGCAAATTAGTTTACTTACCCAAAACTAGAGGTGAAAAAATAGGAGAACTAAAAAAACCAAATCCTCGTGCCCAAGGGTACAACCCCCGTGGTATATTTCTTAACCTAACACTTCAAGAGGGAGACAGCTTTCAAGATTGGGCTACTTTTGTTCAATGCTTGCGACTTTACGGAGTAATTCAATATCTTGATGCTACAAATTACCTAGCTCCGCTCCACCTTGCTGCTGGACTAGATGCCTATCGACCAATTCAAGCTATTCGTGAGCCATGACAAAGGGAGGAGCATCCAAAACGCAAAGCGTTTTAACGGAGCGGCAATTAGCGGGGGGTCAGAATCCCCCATTAATTGCCCCCTTCTGCCCTCTGCATCCTGCCTTCTGCCTGAAAACGATATGAATTTGTACCTCACTCAGATGAAAACGGCTGTAATCAACCTTCTACCTACCTGGGAAAGCCGGTGTTACCTCTACTCTACTGCCTTTTGCGATCGAACACTTCCAAATCAAAAATATCCAATCACAGCAACAGGCTATTGCTAAATAAAGTCATAACGACTATGATTTATATAGCAAGATTATTAGGAGTAAATTCATGATTCATCTAGAGCAAGTTCCCGATGTTATTTTTAAAACCAGAGTCAGAGATGAATCTGTGGAGGGACCAAATCCCTTTCGTTGGCAGGATAGGACAACTAAAGAAATCTTTGGCGGTAAGCGAGTAGTTTTGTTTTCTTTACCTGGTGCATTTACTCCTACCTGTTCTTCTACCCATTTACCCCGCTATGAAGAACTGTATAGTGAAATTCGCGCTCAAGGCATTGATCAGGTAATTTGTCTGTCAGTCAATGATGCCTTTGTGATGTTCCAGTGGGGTAAACAGCAAGGAGTGAAAAATATTTTTCTCCTTCCCGATGGTTCCGGTGAATTTACTCGCAAGATGGGTATGTTAGTTAACAAAGATAACCTGGGATTTGGGATGCGTTCTTGGCGTTACTCTATGGTTGTCAACGATGGTAAAATCGAAAAAATGTTTGTTGAACCTGGGTTTTCTGATAACTGTCCTGACGATCCCTTTGAAGTTTCTGATGCAGACACCATGCTGGCTTACTTGAAGTCAGTTTGATAGATTAAATAGGGATTGACCAAGAATCCCCTGAATTTTGACTCTTGTCACTTCTTCCGCTCAAACCTTCTTCCTTCTGACTTGCTGTTGTGCATTTTTAATGCACAACAGCTTACAACCCCCTTAGTTTACGACGGAAGGAGTTTGGGAGTCCTCCAAGCTCCTGACAAACATAAAACCACTCAAACCTTCTTCCTTCTTCCTTCTTCCTTCACTTGACCTTGAAAATTGTCGCTTACAGTTACACAGATCCCTTGTTAGAACCACCTCCAGATCCCACGATTTGGGGGTGGGAAATAGATTGGGTTTACCAAGACTTGGGTGGGCGATCGCAACTGCAACAATTACTACAAGAGTGCCAAACCGAACCCCCAGAATACTTACTCGTACTAAGTTTGTCAGAGTTGGGAGATACGGTGCAAGAGGTGAGCGATCGCCTCTCATTTTTGTCAGGAATGGGAGTAACAATAATTGCTCTAGAGCAGTCCTATACATCGGAAAATACTCATACCCCGCAAGGGTTATGGCAACTATTACAAACCATCCAAAATCAACAACGTAGTCGTCGCATTCGTCAAGGACACGCCCGCAATCGTTTACAAGCTACACCGCCACCAGGAAAAGTCCCCTATGGCTACCGGCGGGGTAAAGATAAATATATTTTAGATCGCAGTACCTCCCCCGTAGTTAAAGACTTTTTTGAACACTTCATCCTCTACGCTTCCCTGCGGGGTGCTGTTCGTTACCTCGCCAAAAAATATGGCAAAAAAATCTCCGTCACCACTGGAAAACGTTGGTTAGTTAATCCCGTATATCGGGGGGATACGGCTTATCATCATGGGGAAATTATCGCTAATACCCATGTGCCCATTATTTCTCGAGAAGAAGCCGCCCAAGTTGACAGACTATTGCGCCGTAACAGTAGTTTAGCTCCTCGCACCGCCAGCGCCCCCCGTTCTTTAGCCGGATTAGTATTCTGTAGGGAATGCAACTCATCCACCATCGTTACCCGCGTTACTATCCGTAACCAAGATAAAGAATATTTGTATCTACGCCCAGCAAAGTGTAATAGAAAACCCAAATGTCGGGCTATCCCCTACCAACAAGTATTAGATAAGACTATAAGTAAAGTTTGTAGGGAATTACCCCAAGCCATCGCAGGGGTAAATTTTCCCCAACTAGATGCTGTGAAAAATAATATCAGCAATGCGATCGCTCGTCAGCAACAAATCCTAGAACAGTTACCTGGCTTAGTAGAAACTGGTGTTTTGGATGCCGAAACAGCCAAATTAAGAGCTTACAAGCTGCGTACAGAGATATCCTCACTGCAAGCCAAGTTAGCTACTCTTCCCCCTGTTAACTTACCTTCTATTGCCCAAGCAGTTTCAATACCTCAATTTTGGTTAGATTTATCAGAATCAGAACGCAGATTTTACTTGCGAGAATTTATCGCTTGCATAGAAATCATACGTCAAGGTAAAGAGTGGGAATTAGAGATTATTTTCATTTTTTAACCAGTTTGAAAATTTCATCCAGGAGTTTAATAAGGACCTTTAGCATCACATTCTTTCGCCAAACATTTATTGAGTAATTCTACTCTGTAAAGTAATGCAAAGCGACGGGGATTTAAGACTAATTTGCCATAGGGATTAAGTAGGGGTTGGTTAAGATAATGCCAGAGAGGAAACTTTACTCGGAGGCGTTTATATTTATTCATATGAGGAGTCAGATAATATCAACATTTAAAATTTTTTAAGTTATCATTCATTAGTAACTCTAATGAAATATGTCATTTCAATTAGCCTCTTACGGAGGAGCTGCGCTAACAGTGAGAAGTTGCGGTGGTGAGGTAGTGTGGTCTTGGGGGTTTCCCCCATGAACAACTACCGAAAGGGTGAATCCTGCGGATACGCTGCGCGAGCCCCGGCATAAGCAAACTTCGGTCTTCTCCATCGATAAATCGAGGGGCTTAAGTAGGGAAAAATTTTCCCACCTCCACAAATAAAATTTGGGGGCTTGATACCAATTACTGTTTATTCAACTATTGACATACAAGTTTAATATTGCACGTTGTATTCACAATTGTCCTGGTTGAAATTGCTGAATATAATCAATGCTTCAGCCTTGATTGCGTAGATATAATAGCAAGTGTTAATACTTATAAATTAGGGCTTGCTGAAAAAGTCATGATTGTGGGGGGTAGGGAACTCTTAACAGGGAACAGGGAACAGTTTTACCCCTGTTTTTTCTAATTTTTTGGACTCCAAACAATTGAAGATGCAAGGTTTTTAAGCCTTATATCTTTACTATCTTGCACTTGTTTTGACAAAAATCGCCTGAGAAGCTTACAAGATAAGAGTTTTAAAGTTATTCAGCAGACCCTAAATTAGATATATACAGGACTTACGCAAGGACAACGTAAACACAGTCATTGCGACGCAAGGAAGCAATCCCAAACGCCTGATTTTTCGTAGCGAGTGCGTAAGTCCTAATATAAACTACGTCTACTTTGAAACCCATAATTTTTGCTTAGGAATACTCAATCGGGTGAAAGGGCACGACAATATCCATAAAATTATCGAAGTCAGAAGTTTAAAGTCACCAGGTTTGAGCGTCCTGTTCTTCTCTGACTATAGGGGTCAAAAACCTCATCCCCTATGGGTTGGGTAAAAAACTAGAAAAATCTGCCAGCCTCCGGAAAAATCGCCCTTTACCAGAAATTACCAGGTTTGATGTGTGGTGAACTGGGGCGATTTTTCCGCCAAGATATATGCCGCTAAACCAATAAACTGCTGATGAGGCTGGCAGATTTTCCGGATTTGATGAAAGCGGTTGTCCGTTTTGAGTTGGGGTCAGAATCCCCATCTCAAAACCCCGCTCAAACCTTCTTCCTTCTTCCTTCTTCCTTCTTCCTTCTTCAAATACTTTGGATGCCGTGCCTTTCCCCGTTAATGTTGTATTAACTAATACTGAGTACCCGTCTTGCGATGGTGAACGGCGGTAACAGCTTCAGGTTGGAGTAATTTACCATTGTCAACTGTGGCATACACAACCCAGTGGTCGCCACATTCCATGCGTTGTTGGACGGTGCATTCTAGGTATGCTGAGGCATCACAGAGGATGGTACAACCATTATCAGCAACTGCGGTGGAAAATCCAGCAAAGCGATCTTCTCCCGGTGCAAATGACTGGCGAAAATGTTTCATGTACTCTTGCTGTTTGCCTTCAGGCAGGATATTCAGGACAAATTTACTCCCTGAATATAACAAAGATTCCACCGCCCTATCTTTACCGATCGCAACAGTAATTCCTGGGGGGTTAAAGGTGGCTTGAGAAACCCAGGCGCCTAACATACCAGTGGATACATCACCTTGTTTAGCAGACAGTACATATACTGAGCCGACTATGCGACCCACAGCTTGCTCGGTGGGGGTAGCGGCTGTTTGGGGAACTCTAATTTTGTTAGCTTTTTTCAGTACTTGGACAAAATCTGTACCCAGTTCTTCACATTCTTTGAGGATCACATCAGAGGGTTTAAATTTAACTTTCAAAGTCTCAAAGCCCAATTTATACCCAGCTTCTTTCAGCTTACCTTCAATTAAGTCAAAGGCTTCCCCACTCCAACCATAGGAACCAAATACCCCAGCAATTTTACTGTGATCGGCTATGGATAGGACAATGCCTAATGCTGCATGGATGGGTGTCGGTGCGTGACCACCAATGGTGGGGGAGCCAATAATAAAGCCATCTGCCTTTTCCACTGCTGCCCGAATTTGGTCAGGTTCAGCAAACTCACAGTTAATAGATTGGACTGCTGCTCCCCCTTTATTTAGTCCAAAAGCGATCGCCTGGGCGAGGGTTGCCGTGTTACCATAGGCTGAGGCGTAGAGTAGGGCAACGGATATTTCCCGAGCGGCTTGGGTACGGCTCCATTGTTCATAGGATTTGGTTAGTTCTATCAAGCCGTAGCGTACCAAAGGACCATGACCCACACCATACATTCTTACCTGGAGGTCAGAAATTTTCTCCAAAGCGGCTAGCACATGGGGGGCATTGGAAGCCATCAAACAATCAAAGTAGTATCGCTGGTCTTCATATAAAATTTCCCATTGCTCATCAAAAATCTCATCCCCGCAGACATGGCTACCAAATAGTTTACCTGTGTATAAAATTTGGGTTTGGGGGTCATAGGTACAAAGTCCTTCTGGCCACCGGGGACTGGGGGTAGGAATAAAGCGCAAAACATGACCCTTGCCTAAGTCCAGGGTTTCTTTACCCCGCATGGTCAGAACCTTCAGTTCTTGCTCGGAGAAAGCTTCTTTTAAGTGGGATGCACCAATGACAGAAGATACAAAAGTAACTTGGGGCGCTCTCTCTAAAATGATTTTTAGAGTCGCCAATCGGTTGGGGTTAAAATGACCCAAAATCACATAATCTAATTTGCTCCAGTCCAAACACTGGCGCAATGCTTCTAAATAAATCTCAGTGAAAGTTTCTGGTGTGGGATCGATAATTGCAGTGCGATCGCCTTGAATTATATAACTATTGACAGTAGTACCCTTAGCTCGTGCAAACTCGATTTCAAATCTCAAACGGGTCCAACTGCGTGCCCTCAATACCAAAGTGTCGGTGGCGATTGGTACATACTGCACGTCACGAGGATGGGTATTGCTCATAAGCTTTAAATAAAGTTAAGGAAGAGTGAAGAATGAAGAGTTAAGAGTGAAGAATTCAAGATTTCTAATTCCTAACTCCTAACTGTCAACTGTCAACTGTCAACTTCTTAGTAATAGTTACCGACTTTACGATGGCGAACGGCGGTTAGTCCTTCAGGTTTGGAAACTCGACCATCTTGTACGCTGCAATACATGATATAATGGTCGCTACATTCCATAGTGCTGAGAACTTCGCATTCCATGTATGCTAGAGCATCTGTTAAAATGGGAGAGCCGTTTTTTGCCGTTTGAGTGTTAACTCCAGCAAAGCGATCGCTACCAGGAAGGAGACGCTTGAGGAAATGTTTCTTCAATTGCTTGTAATTACCTTCTTCCAAGACATTGAGAACAAAGCGATCGCCTATTTGTAAGCAGGATTCGATGGCTCTATCTTTGGCAACGGCAATGGTAAAGCCTAAGGGTTTCAAACTAGCTTGAGTCACCCAAGATGCTAACATGGCACTCTTAGTCTCACCTTTAGCAGTGGTAATGATATAGAGTCCGTTACTAATGCGACCTAGGGCTTTTTCTAGATTCACATCTATAGACTTAATCTGCTTGATGTTGCGAGCCCGCACCACCAACTGTCCCATATCCGTACCAGATTCCTCTAGTTCCCTGAAAAGAGCCTCGTCGGGGGTTTGTTTTACCTTAATGGCGGGGAAAGCTTCTTTGATACCCAGGTCGATAAATCTCTTACGTAGAGGAGAAATAGGCTCATCATCCCCACCGTAACATTCAAAGAAACCGATGAATTGTTTATTCTTGACAACTGAGAGTAAAGAACTAATTGCCCCATGAGCCGCCACATGGTCTGATGGTGGCATACCAATGATGATACCAGCAGAACGACCAGCCAGTTCATTCACTTCCTGCACATCTGCAGTGGCGATATCAATGATTTCTACACCCACCTCGCTCTTCTGAATCCCATGGGAAATTGCTTGCGCCATGCGATCGCTATATCCATACTCAGAGACATAAAATAAACCAACGGTGGTTTCTTTGGTGGCTTGTTTTTGGCTCCAGTTGTGGTAGCATTCCTTCAGTATATTTAGGTGATGATACAATAAAGGACCATGACCATTGGCAATGATTTCAATTTTTCCCAATTCACCCATTTTCTTCATTGCATTCAATAAAGAACGGGCATTGGGACCCATCAAGCAGTCGTAGTAAAATCTAAAATCTGCTTCAATTGCTTCTAGGTCTTTGTCGAAGGTGTCATCACTACAATAGTGCATCCCAAAGGCATCACAGGTGTAGAGGACTTGGGTTTTGCGATCAAAACTGAAAATGGTATCAGGCCAGTGGAGGTTAGGCGCACTGATAAATTCTATTTCGTGTCCCTTACCTAAATTGATGCGATCGCCACTTTTGACAATTCGCTTGGAAAAAGGGTCATGGACTACATTTACAGTATCAAATAAATTTGCAACGAGACGACTTGTCGTAAATTTTAATACATTTTTACTCAAATCCCCTAATTTTAATTATGGGGATTTCCTATTGCAGGTTGTCCGTTACCTGTTATTTATGAATATTTTCGGATAGGTTTAATGTATAACAAAAGCACAGTAGTTTGACCGTCTCATGGACAAATTTTTGGTGAAGAAAATTATAAGATTAAAAGCATAATAATAATTTTAGGTAAATTTATGATTTTGACACTGGATTTTCACTAACTTTAACCATATTATATTTCCAGTATTTTTAAGAAAAAAGTGAGACCTATTTCAAACAACAAGCCAATATATAGATTTTTGTAAAGATGTAGCATTACTTCGTCTCTCCACCAAGACATATATTGTAATCATACTAAGTTGCATTCAAAGATAGTACCCAGTCATTGCGACGTAAGGCAGCAATCTCATTGACTCGAACTACTATGATAGAACGCAACTTGGTATCAGGTAATAATTACGCTTGCCTTAAGTTTTCCATCAGAATTAAACATCAAAAACACCGATTTTGTAACTTAAATACACATATAAAAAAAGAGTAAATCATGTCAGGCAATACAGAAGAACTAAAATTTTTATCCCCCGTTACTCCAACAACAAGTTCAGATCCTCTGTTCGCGGAGGCAACAGGAAGTGCTCAATTCTTCAACTACAGTCAAAATGCTTCAGGAAGTTTAACTTCGGTCGATTTGAATCTTCTTGTCAATGGTGGTGTAGCTGCGGCAATCGCTAGTGCTAATGCTACTTTTATCAATGACCCAACTTTCACCGATTTATTCACTGAAAATATTGCCATTGGTGAAGATGGAACTTTTCAGGTAAATAGTACAAGTGAAACCCAAGTAATTGCTAATTTTCAAGTCGAAGCAGGTCAAAGTTTCTCTTTTAACTTTTTAGCAGATTTAGACTTGACAGCCCGAGAAATTGAAAATTCCGACGCTGAATATTCTAAAGCTAGTTCAAAAACTACTTTTGCGGTTCTAGACATCTCGAAGGGTGTTGAGAATGCCACATTAGTAGATTATTTTGGTCTTACAAGTAATTTAATTTCTTCTGAGGAAATAGGTACATTCAAGTCTGGTTCTAGTGACAATGTTACCTTTACAAGCTTTGGAGACACTGATGTTGATGGTGACAATGGTATTGACTTTGTCACTACCTTTGCTTCTGGCAGTTATCAACGCACTTTTAGCAGTGACACTCAGTTGGTTGTAGTAGAAATTAATACTAGTCTCGTTGAACTGCGGGGAGATACTTTAATCAATAATTTGGGAAGTGATGTCAGTTATGGCACTATCTGGGACGATTACCTTGAAGGCACTCACTATAACGATAAAATCTACGCCAGTTTAGGAAATGACACTGTCAAAGGTTATGGTGGCGATGACATCATCGAAGGGGGTGGCGATAATGATTGGCTCTATGGTGGCGATGGTAGAGACAGTATTCACGGTGGAAGTGGCGATGATTACATTGATGGAGGCTATGGCTTAGATTACATTGATGGTGGTAGTGGCTATGATACTGTCTCCTATGCTGCTCGCTGGAATAACATTTCTCTTGACTTAGCAACAGGTATTGTCTCCTTTTCAGCCTATTCGAGCGATGATGATGATGACGATGATGATGATGATGATGATGATGACGTTAATTCAAACAACGGGGGCACTGAAACTGTACACAACATCGAGAAAGTCATCGGTTCCCAGGGAAATGACAGGATCTATGGAGATGATGGTGACAATCATCTAGAAGGCTATCATGGCTATGACTATATTAACGGTAGGGGTGGCAACGATTACATTGATGGCGGCTATGGCTATGACACCCTGAATGGAGGCAGTGGCTATGACACAGTTTCTTATGCTGCTCGCAACAATGATCTGCATCTAAATTTAAAAACAGGGGTTGTTACTTTTTCAGGGTACTCGGGTACAGAAAGGGTATACAACTTTGAGAAGGTGATCGGTTCTCAGGGAAATGACACTATCTATGGAGATGATGGTAGTAATCATCTAGATGGTTATGATGGTAATGATAGAATTTTCGGAGATGATAACTATTGGGGTATTTCTGGTAATGACACTATTGATGGTGGTAAGGGTGATGATTGGATTAAAGCTGGTGGTGGCTCAGATACCGTCAAAGGTGGCAGTGGTAATGACACTATCTACGGCGATTATGTCAACGAAGGCAGTGGTTACGACGGTGATGATTACCTAGTTGGGGGAGCCGGTTATGATACCCTCATTGGTGGTGGTGGTGATGATAAGATTATCGGAACTGATTCCTATGCTGTTGGAGCACACGAAAAAGATGTTCTCAAAGGTGGAAGTGGCGCAGATATCTTTGTGCTTGGAGATTCTCATCAGGCATACTATATCGCTAATGGAAAATATGACTTTGCTAAAGTTGAAGATTTCACAGTTGGCGAGGATATTCTAGAACTCTACGGTTCTGTCGGCGACTATCAGGTTAGCATTTCTGATGGTGATGCTTACATCTCTCATACTGCAAACGGAATGAAGGAGCTTGTTGCCATCGTTGATAATGTATATTCTGGTTTCGACCTCAACAGCAATGCTGTTTTTGTGTGAACCAAGAATCCCCCTGCTCTGCTTCGGCTAAAGCAGGGGGAGTATGAACAGGGTGCAGGGGGTAGGGTGTAGGGCGTGTTTTCAAACCCAAAATTAGTATCAATTGTAGGTTGGGGAGCCACTCCGTTGCGGTGAAACACTTGCGGTGGACGGGTTCCCCGGCATAAGCAAAGTGTTGAACCCGAAGGGAGGTTCCCTCCGTTATAGGAAGTGGCGTTTGAGGAACAAAACCCAACAAATCGGACGAAGAATGTTGGGTTTGGTTTTGTTCCACCCAACCTACACAATAGTTTGAAAACAGTCCCTAGGGTGGAATGGCACGAAGTTAAGACAAAACCTAGTCAGGGCAGGGTGTTGGGGGTAGAGTGTAGGGTGTAGTGTTGATAGATATTCAATTTTAGTGCTTGAAAAAAATTCTCTTATTCTTCATTCCCTACACCCCATACCCTACACCCTACACCCGCCCTGAAGGGGCTTGCTCATTGTCCAACTTTTAAAAAGTAAAAAGATAAAAGTAAAAAGTAAAAAGATAATCCCCATAAATAAATTGAGGGGATAAGATTACGGACGTATTGTTTCTTGCACTACCTGTATCGAAACA
>JAAUYI010072365.1_pt1 | contig 28940 bp, 27 predicted proteins | sample 7278041 | NCBI WGS metagenome assembly JAAUYI01 (sample SAMN14350216, study PRJNA611818) | marine sediment metagenome | isolation source: surface marine sediment (0.6m) | place: French Polynesia: Moorea | collected 2018-08
CCATGATGCCGGCGACAACCACCGATTCGCCGTCCGAGACGGCATCGACGTCGACCTCGATGGCATCGCGCAGGTAGCCGTCTCGGACGGCGAATCGGTGGTCGTCGCCGGCATCATGGAGCACATCGAGGAAGCCGGCATCCATTCCGGCGATTCGGCCTGCACCCTGCCGCCGCATTCCCTGTCAGTCGAGGTGATCCGGGAGATCGAGGCGCAGACCCGCAAGCTGGCGACGGCCCTCGAGGTGGTCGGCCTGATGAACGTCCAGTTCGCCGTCCTCGGCAAGGAGATCTACATCCTGGAGGTCAATCCCCGGGCCTCGCGCACGGTGCCCTTCGTCGCCAAGGCCATCGGCATCCCGATCGCCAAGATCGCGGCCCGGGTCATGGCCGGCGCCAAGCTGAGCGAGTTCCACACCACGCCGGAACGCAACGACCACATCGCGATCAAGGAGGCGGTCTTCCCCTTCGCGCGCTTCCCCGGGGTCGACGTCATCCTGGGTCCCGAGATGCGCTCGACCGGCGAGGTCATGGGCCTGGACCGGGATTTCGGCCGGGCCTTCGCCAAGGCCCAGGTCGGCGCCGGCCACGACCTGCCGGAAGGCGGCTGCGTCTTCATCTCGGTCAAGGACGGCGACAAGGAGGCCATGCTGCCCCTGGCCCGGCGCCTGATCGACCTCGGCTTCGAGGTCGTGGCCACCGGCGGCACCGCGGACTACCTCCGCAACCGGGGCCTGATGGTCCGCAGCATCAACAAGGTGCGCGAAGGCCGCCCCCACATCGTCGACGCCATGCTCTCGGGCAAGGTCCAGATGGTCTTCAACACCACCGAGGGGGCCAAGGCGATGGCCGACAGCTTCACCCTGCGCCGGACCGCCCTGACCAACGGAATCCCCTACTTCACCACGGTTGCCGGGGCGGGCGCCGTGACCGAGGCGATCGGGGCGCTGACCGCCGGCCAGCTTGAAGTCGCGCCGCTGCAGTCCTATTTTAATGGATCGTTCGCATGATGAAGCATCGCTGTTCAATGTGAGAGCGGCGATCCGCCATCTTTTTCAATAACTTATGACAACGGAGTTGGCGCAGGATTGCCAGCCATGACGGATAAGGTACCCATGACCGCAGACGGCTTCGCCAGAATGGAGGCGGAGCTGAAGCACCTCAAGAACGTCGCCCGGCCCGAGGTGATCACCGCGATCGCCGAGGCGCGCGAGCACGGCGACCTATCCGAGAACGCCGAGTACCATGCGGCACGCGAACGCCAGAGCTTCATCGAAGGCCGCGTGGGCGAGCTCGAGGACAAGATGGCCCGGGCCCAGGTGATCGACGTCTCCAAGCTCTCCGGCAAGGTCGTCAAGTTCGGCGCCACGGTGACCCTGGTCGACGAGGACACCGACGAGGAGATGACCTACCAGCTGGTCGGGGAGGACGAAGCCGACGTCAAGCAGGGCCTGCTCGGGATCACCTCGCCGATCGCCCGCTCGATCGTCGGCAAGACTGTCGGCGATTCGGTGGAAGTGACCACGCCCAAGGGCGTCAAGGGCTACGAGATCCTGAAGGTCCGCTTCCGCTAAGGCGGGAATCTCCGAAGGGCGGCCCTCGGCGGCCGCCCGAGCCGCCAACTCAAAGGATCAGATCTGGCCGTCCGGCCGAATCGGCACGCCGGGCCGGTACTTCGACGTCCGGATCACCTGAATCGTCTGAACGGTGGTCACGTGCGGGGCGGCGGTCAGCTGCTCGGTCAGCTCGTTTTCGTGCGCGGTGTTGCGGGCGACGATCTTGAGCACGAAGTCCCCGGCGCCGCGGACCATGTGGCATTCCCGCACCGCGGCCCAGTCCGTGACCAGGGCCTGGAACTCGTTCAGCACCGCCTCGCTCTGGCTGTCCAGGCCGACCAGGACGAAGAAGGTCACCTCGAAGCCCAGGGCCTCGGTGTCGAGCTCGGCGTGATAGCCGCGGATATAGCCGGACTCCTCCAGGGCCCGAACCCGACGCAGGCAGGGCGGGGCCGAGATCCCGGCGCGTCGCGCCAGCTCGACGTTGGTGATCCGGCCGTTGTTCTGAAGGTCCCGAAGAATCCGCAGGTCGATCTCGTCCAGCTTCACCCGCCGCATCGTCGCGCTGCCTCCTCCCTGTCGCGCAACAATGTTACCCAAGCGCGGGCCGGCCGCAAGCTCGGAACTGATGCAAGGGCCCCGGGGCCGGAGGCTCGTCCGGAGGGGCACGCTGCCGCGTTGCCTCGCCGCCTGCCGACACCTATTTTAGGGGCGCGCCACCTCATCACCCGGACGATACGCAGCATGCCAGAACGTATTCACAGCAAGGTCCTGATCCTCGGCTCCGGCCCGGCCGGCTGTACCGCGGCGGTCTATGCCGCCCGCGCCAACCTGAAGCCGCGCCTTCTGCGCGGCATGGAGCCGGGCGGACAGCTGTCGATCACCACCGACGTCGAGAACTATCCCGGATTCGCCGAGGCGATCCAGGGCCCCTGGCTGATGGAGCAGATGGAGGCCCAGGCGCGCAACGTCGGCACCGACATCGTCGCCGACACCATCGTCGAGGTCGATCTGGCGCAGCGGCCCCTGGCCTGCACCGGCGACAGCGGCACGGTCTACACGGCCGACAGCCTGGTCATCGCGACCGGCGCCCAGGCCCGCTGGCTGGGCCTGGAGAGCGAGGCCCGCTTCCGCGGCTTCGGAGTTTCGGCCTGCGCGACCTGCGACGGCTTCTTCTACCGCGAGAAGGAGGTGGTGGTCGTGGGCGGCGGCAACACCGCGGTCGAGGAAGCGATCTTCCTGACCAACTTCGCAAGCAAGGTCACCGTCGTGCATCGCCGCGACGAGCTGCGCGCCGAGAAGATCCTGCAGGATCGCCTTTTCGCCAACCCCAAGATCGAGATGCTCTGGGACCATGTGGTCGAGGAGGTGCTCGGCGACTCCGAGCCGCCCGGGGTGACCGGAATCCGGGTCCGCAACGTCAAGACCGGCGAGACCGGCGAGCTGGCGGCGGAGGGCGTCTTCGTCGCCATCGGCCACGACCCGGCGACCAAGCTGTTCCGAGACCAGCTCGAGATGGACGACGAAGGCTATATCCTGACCGCGCCGGATTCCACGGCGACCAAGGTGCCCGGGGTCTACGCCGCCGGCGACGTCCGGGACAAGGTCTACCGCCAGGCCGTGACCGCGGCCGGCATGGGCTGCATGGCGGCCCTGGAGGCCGAACGCTTCCTGGCCGAGCAGGAGGCGAGCGCCGCCCAGGCCGCCGAGTAGGCCAGCCGGGCCCCTCGAGGCGCCCCTTGCTCCCGGGGGCGCCGCAAGAGAAAGCGCTTCCCCGAAGATGATGGACTGGGACAAGCTGAGGATCTTCCACGCCGTCGCGGAGGCCGGCAGCTTCACCCATGCCGGCGAGGTCCTGAACCTCAGCCAGTCGGCCGTCAGCCGCCAGATCTCGGCCCTCGAGGAGAGCCTCAAGGTCCCCCTCTTCCACCGCCACGCCCGCGGCCTGATCCTGACCGAGCAGGGCGAGCTGCTGTACCGGACCGCGCACGAGGTCTTCGGCAAGCTGGCCATGGTCGAGGCCCAGCTGACCGAGAGCAAGGACCGGCCGAGCGGCCCGCTGAAGGTCACCACCACCGTGGCCCTGGGTTCGACCTGGCTGTCGCCGCGCATGACCGAGTTCATCGAGATCTTCCCGGAGATCGAGCTGCACCTGATCCTGACCGACGCCGAGCTCGACCTTTCGATGCGCGAGGCGGACATCGCGATCCGCCTGTCGCCGCCCCGCCAGGGCGATCTGATCCAGCGCCACCTCTTCACCACCCACATGCATCTCTATGCCGCCTCGGCCTATCTCAAGCGCTTCGGGATGCCCAAGACCCCGGCCGACATCGACGGCCACCGGATCGTCGTCTACGGCGAAGACGCCCGGCCGCCGGTGCCGGGGGTCAACTGGCTGATGCAGCTGGGCCGCGGCAACAACGACCTGCGCGCGCCGACCCTGACCATCAACAACGTCTACGCGATCCTGCGGGTGGTGCAGAGCGGCGGCGGCCTGGGCGCCCTGCCGGAGTTCATGGCCCAGGGTTTCCCCGACCTGGTGCCGGTCCTGCCCGAGATGGAAGGCCCCCAGATCGACGCCTACTTCGTCTACCCGGAGGAGCTGCGCCATTCCAAGCGAATCGCGGTCTTCCGGGACTTCCTGCTGCGCGAGGTTGCCGAGGCCAAATTCTGATTGGCCGGAGGCTCCGGGGGCCGACATCTATCTGATTGATTTATAGGGGATTTCCCTGCAGCGGAGAGACATGCACCGAATGCATGGCTCCACTGACGAATTAACGGGTGGAAATCCGGTCAAAAATTTATATCTATCTACCGAGCGATGTTGCAGCGCAACATCACCCTGCTTCGGGCGCCTGCCCGGGGCACCGGGTCTTCGGACCCGTTTCACGTCTCCCAGACGTGAAGCCTCCCTGTTCGACTTGCCGGGCCCGCGTTGCCCGGCTTTTTTTTGGGCCTTGGCTCTCTTGCTCCCGCGCCCTGATCACCGCCCCAGCGCGCCGATCCAGCGTTCCACGGTTTGTTAACCACTTGCCCTCCACTTTACGCCGGGTCCCACTGCCTCGGGGACACAAGGGCGATTCTTCCCAGAGTGCGGGCCGGCTGCGAATTCGATGAACAAGAGCCCCCTAGAGACCATCGATCCGCCAGTTGAAAAAAGGCTTTCCGAACCGCCGGGGGTCTGCTTCGTACTCTCTGCCGGCCGAACCGGCACCGTGTTCCTGACGCATCTCTTGGCGAAACACTTTCCGCAGGCCTACGTCGTCCACGAACCCTTTCCCGCGCGCTACGAGCTCGTACTTGGCAACCTGCGCAACGACACGGGCCTCGGAAAAGGCTTGCTTCGGCGGATCTTTCAGGCAGCTCGCGGCAGACGGCTGTCGTGCCTTCGGGAGGGCCGCTCCTACATCGAACTGAATCCGATGCTCTGCCCCTTGTGCGATCTCCTGCCTCAGCTGACGCAAACCTTCAGCGTTGTACATCTGGTGCGAGAGCCCTTGTCCTGGGCCGAATCGATCGCTTCTTTTCGCGCATCGAAGCCCTTCAGGAGTCTCATCCGCTTTGTCCCCTTCGCAAAGCCCTATCCGCATCCAAGGCCGGAGGGATGGTCGAACCTGAATGAACTCGAGCGCGCTCTATGGCGTTGGCGATTCTGCAATGAGCAGATCCGGTCCCTACGTCCGCACAGCCAGAACTACACCGTTCTGCGCTACGAAGACATCTTCTCCGAGGATCCAGAACGGCGTAGCCATTCGCTTGGAAAGCTCCTTGCGCAGCTCCCGGTGGGTTTCGACGGAAGCTTGCCGAACGCTGACTTTGCTGCGAGGGCCAACCCGAAGCCTGTGACGTCGAACTCGTTCTCTGTCAGCGAAGCTCGAGTGAAGGCAATCTGCGGCGATCTGATGGCATGCTTCGGCTATGCCGAATAGCCCGAGCCAACATGTGAAAAGCCGGGCTTGGGTTCCACCGAAGAGCAAGGTGTGGACCTATGGCCTCTCGCTTTCGGTCTCCGCCGGGCTGCTGGCCCTTCTCCTTTCGCAGGTCGATGCTGCGGGTCTCAGGGCCCAGTGGACGAGGCTTTCTCCGGAGTTTGCACTCCTTGGAATGGTCTTGTTCCTCGGCAACTTGGTCGTCCGCGGGCTCAGACTCAGGCGCTTGGCAATGGCGGCCGGGGACTCTGCCGGCCGCTTCGAATGGATCAGGCTTTGTGCCCTGCATCAGACCCTATTCTCGGTCCTGCCTTCCGGAAGTGCAGATATCGGATTCCCGCACCTCGCCGCCCGGCTTCTCGGCTGCCCGGCTGTCACCGCCGCTCGGGTTCTCCTGGTCTATCGGCTCCAGGATCTTTGGATGCTCCTGATCATGTTTGCGGTCGCCTTGCTTTGGTACGGCGCGGAGGAAGAGGTCCATCATGCGGCCCTGTTCTTCATCGCCACGACGGCGACCGCCCTGCTCATCTGGGCGAACGATCTGACGGGGTTTCTCGGAGCCATGGTGCTGCGGTTGATCGGGCCAAGCGGTGCGGCCTGGGAGTTCATGGCGCGCCCGCTCCGGCGCCTTGCCACGGAGCTCGACCGTCCGACGTGTTGGACCCTCAGGATCCACGGCGCCGTGACGGCTCTGTTGTCTTGGTCCTTCGCCGCGATGTCGATCTGGTCGTTCTTCGCGATGATCCAGGTCGATCTCAGCATCGCCGAGACCTTTCTCGTGATCACCGGAATGAACCTTGTGGGCGCAGTTGCGGTCTTTACCGTCGCGGGCTTGGGAGTCGGGGAAAGTGGCCTCGCCGCCATCCTTTTGGCGTTGGGTTTCAGCGCATCCAACGCTGTCGCTACAGCCTTGACCGTTCGCCCGGCAGCCCTGGCCAGCGTCCTAATCGGCGGCGGACTGATCGAGTGCACCTACCGCCTGGTCAGGCGCTTTCGGGCCTAGACCAGACCGATAGGCGGAACAATGGCGCACCAGGTATGATGCTGGATACATCTCTTCTGACAAGCGAGGCTGAGGCGGCTTCCTCGATGTCATAGATGGTTGTCTTGTGATAGTGAGAGTCGAAGCCCGCTATGGCGCGGCCGAGGCGATAGAGCCGGTTCTCCGTCGGACCAGACAGGATCAAGAGGCCCTGCGGCGAGAGCTTCTGGCAGAGCCGGTCGAGGAGACTGGCAAAGTCGTCGTTGTGCTCGAGAGAATCGATCGCAAAGACCCAGTCGTAGCCGCCTTCTGGTGCCGTCTCGAGGGTCATCCGCTCCGCCTGTGGCAGTCTGGACCGGAGGTAACGGGCGGCGTTTTCCTCCTGTTCGACAAAGTGGTAGTCAACGCTGGAGTCGGCGAGAAGCTGACCAAGCTCGCCAACCGAAGAGCCGAAATCAAGGGCACGACGGGCATTCGGCAGGTGGCGCCGCGCAAGGTCAAGACAGCGAAACAACCTCAGCCAGCTGACATAGGCGGCGAGAGGATTGCCATGGCAGTAGGAGGGAACGCAGGTCTCCTCCCAGTCGTGAAACGCATTCCTTACGTCGATGTGCTCCAAAAGCTCAGCCCGGCGGCAACGGATGTGCCGAAGTTGACCCGTGATGCCCATGTCTTGTCCTTCAGCTCTCTAATTTTGCGGCTTCGCTCGGCGCGAGAACCCGAACTTGGGTCAACCTGCGATGTAAAGCCTCGCGAGGCGTCATTGAGATATCAAAGGCGAGAAAGTTCAAAAGCAGCTGAACACCCAGCAAGAACGGCAGTGCACTCAGCATCACGGTGCCGGCCGTAGCTGGGACACCGGTATCAAGGGATGCGAGCCACTGCATGACGCCGAAGGCCATACCAAACCCGGAGAGCGCCAGCCCGGCGATAAGATTGATCGAAGCGATCGAAAAGTTGCGAAGAAAATAGTTGTAGAAGATTCGTTTGCACAGGTTTCGCATGTGAAGAAACGGGAAAACCAACAAGCAATGCAGCTCGTTCAAGTGGCTTTTCTCGTCGGCGTACTTTGAAGCAATCGGCAGTTCCACGACTCGGGCCCGAACTGCTCCCAAGCGAAACATCAGGTCTGATTCGAAGAAGTATCTCTTGTGAACCCGTTCGAAAGGCAGCGTTGCGGCAACATCCGCGTGCAAGGCCGTATAACCGTTCGTTGGATCAAAGAGATCCCAGTAACCGCTTGAGAGCTTGGTCATGAAGGACAAGCCGGCATTGCCGAAGATCCGCGCCGGCGGCATGGCCCGGACGGTCTCGAGGTCGAAGAAACGATTCCCCTTGACGTAATCGGCTTCACCACGAAGCACCGGCGCAACGAAGTCGGGAATGAACTCTGCGTTCATCTGGCCGTCACCGTCGAGCTTGACGAGAACCCGCAGACCGTCCTCGATTGCCTTGCGGTAACCGTCCATGACCGCGGCACCGACACCGCCGTTGCGCTCACGGCGAATCAGCTGAACGCGTCGGTCGCGCAGCATCGCTTCCTGGATGACCTCCGAGGTCTGGTCGGTGCTGGCGTCGTCAACGCAATAGATCCGGCTCACCTCGGGCCCGATTTGGGCCAGCACCTCAGAGATCGAGCCGCTCACCTGGTAACAGGGTATGATGACGGCGACGCTTCCCATGGCGCCACCGCTTGGCCGGCTGTGTCCCCAATCGTTCATTCCGCCCCGCCCTCTTCCCGCCTGAGGAACACGCGAAAGCCGCCAACCTGATCGAGTTCGCGATAGTGAGACCAGATTTCGCGAATGCGGGGCTCTTCCAGATAGAAGGACAGGATATCGAAGTCCAAACCTCGAATCGCATGCCGGCTCGGGCGGGCGTCGACCAGGACCAGACGTGGATCGGCGGCCAGGTCATGTAGGAGGAAGTCGCGGGCCTTCTCTTCCGCGAAACGCAGAACCTCGGCATCTGCGAGCGCGCCTTTACTGCGTAGCTTGGCGACGGCAGGAACGAACAAGGCGCTGTTGGTCCGACTGGTCCATTCAGCAGATACGTAGACGGCCGTGGGAAAGCCCGGGAAGGGGTGCGTGGAAAGGGCGAGAAATCCGTCCCCCGCAGCATGCCGCTCGACGACTCCGATCACCTCATCGATCTGCGCGGCCTTTGCGCCGTGGTCCCGATTGGCCAGTTCATACCACTGGGAAACCGACAGGATGTTGGGGCCAATGACGACGACAAAGGCTATCCCGGCAAGGGCTACAGGCGCGCGACGCTTCAGCCGATCCGGCTCGCGTGATCCGACAAGAGTCTGCCCAAGGTATGCCGCCAACGCCATCAGGACCAGGCTGCGAAATGGCAGGCTGTGATAGGTGTAGCCTTTCATCTGCAGGATGTAGGCTAATAGGAACCCACCAGCCGCTGCGATCAGCACCGAATGAAGCACCCGCTCTTCCTGCTTCATGGACAGCGCGAGAAACGCGGCGACCAAGAAGCCGATAATATCGAAACGGATTTTCTGCAAGAGACCCGTCAGGTCGTTATTGAATCCCCAATAGATTGGGCGAACCGTCGGCACAACTTCGAAGACATAGCCTGGGGTGAAGTGCAAAATCGAAACCAGGTAGAGACTGACGAATCCCGCGAGCGCAAGGACTTCAGGCCGGAACGAAAAGCGAAGAGAACGGGTCCGGGCGAGGGCAAGGACCTCGACGAAGAGTGGCACGGCCAGGAAATATGGCTTGAGAGCAAGACCAACGCCGGCAGCCAGCCCGACAAGCAAGGCGAGCCCGACAGGAAATCGGCGGCTCTGCAGGCGGCCCGCCGCCAGCAGGAGATAGGGCAAGGCGTACGCAAAGGCCAAGTGCTCGCGTTGTCCGAAATCCCGATAGCAGCCAAGAAAGAGAACATATCCTGCCGCCAGAGACAGGAGGACCAGCTTGCCTTCCGCACCTCTGCCGCTCTCGCCGCGCAGGTACCACCAGGTGAACAACAAGGGGAGGGCGAGGGTTCCGGCGATAAAGCCGCGAAAGGTGGAAACGGGATCGAAGCTCAGCAGCTCGGCGAGGCCCACAGGCGGAAGTGTGAGAAACCAGGCCAGGGGCGGGTTGGCGGCGATGATGTCACGCCCGAACTCGGCGCCGCGAAGCATCTGGGCGCTCGAGTAGAGGATCCACGAAAGGTCGTGATTGAGATGCGTGTTGCTCTGAAGGAACAAGCCGAAGAGGACGAGCAGGCTCGCTCCAAACACGGAGCCGACGATCCACCAAGCCGACCGTCCGTGCCCAACGGTGCTGGCCAATTCTGACATCTTGCCCCGAACTTCCGCTGAAGATGCAACCCTCTACAGAGGTCAAGCGGAGTCGGACCGGACAGCACGTCCAACAAGCACCCGCTGGCCAGCAGTCTGCTGGTGAATCCTCAAGAAACCGTTGACGGGCTTGGATTCTGGCGGCCTTGGGCGCCCGGATGGGTCAGAGACGCCGCAGCGACGAATCGTCCGGCGCCCGGCCCGAGCGCGTCTCGCCCTCGCGCTTCCGACCTGCTTCTCGCTCCTCGGGCAAGCCCCACCTGGAGCGATCAAGCCTTTCTTCATTCCTAGTGGCTAACAAAGTTAAAGGGTTCGGCAGGAGTCACAAGGTGTTGCGCTGGCTCCGCGGAGCCGAAGCGGGGCGGACGGAGCGGGAAGGATGCCGAGACTCGCGGCCAACGGCTTCGCGTCAAGCGCCAAGTCGCATCTCTTTGAGTTCCTGGGAACGACGGTCAGGCACCACACTTGGCTGCTGGCCTATGTTGCGCTCTACATCGTGGTCGTCGTCGCGATGCTGTCCGCGCTCGATCGGCCATACAAGATTATCGACCGCTTCTACCTGCTGATCTCACTGGTCCCTCCAGTCTTGGCCGCAATTTCCGTCGTTGTCGGTCAAGTGGTGTTTCACCTGGGACACGTCCGGCCGCTCAGCCTCCATGCTCTCCTGCGGGACATCCGGCACGACGACAAGCTAAGGCTCTCGCGGCTTGCATATTCGGCCATTCCGATCATGTCCGTGATCGCGTTCCAATCTGCCTTCACCTCCTTCAAGTCCTCGATCACGGTGATGTATCCCTTTCACTACGATGCCTTGTTCATGGAGATCGACCGCTGGCTGCACTTCGGCCGGCACCCTTGGGAATGGCTGCAGCCGCTGCTCGGTTATCCCTTCGCGACCTCCATCGTCAGCTTTGCCTACAAGTTGTGGTATGGGCTTTTCTACCTGATCTTCTTCTGGATGACCTTCAGCATGCGTGATCCTTTGCTGAGGATGCGCTATTTGCTGTCATATCTTCTTTGCTGGTCGATCCTGGGGAGTCTTGTTGCCGTTTTGCTGTCCTCCGCGGGACCTTGCTTCTATGGCTTGGTCGTCGTTGGAGACGATCCCTACGCGCCTCTGTTCGACTATCTCAACGCTGCGGACGCCCAATATCAGAACTGGTCGCTGTCAGCCCAGGCCTACCTCTGGGAGAACTACTCTCAAGGCATGCTCAACACGGCCAGCGGCATTTCGGCAATGCCGAGCATGCACGTGGCCATCGCCGCGCTTCAGGCGCTTCTCGGCTGGCAGATCAGTCGCAGGGTGGGATGGCTTCTGACCGCTTATTGCGGGATTATCCTCTTAGGTTCCGTGCACCTGGGCTGGCACTACGCGATCGACGGCTACGTCTCGATCCTGGCCGTGGTCGTGATCTGGAAGGCGGTCGGCTGGGCGCTGCGCTTCCACCCCTCCCTAGCCTGGTCGGGCAAGGAGAGCGATCCGAAGACGGCCGCCGAGGCGGCGGTGGCACGCTGACGACGCAAACCTGGGGCGGCTCCCGCATCCGGCTAGCCGCCGCGTGAGCCTCACATGAAGAGCTTCTCGCCCTCCAGGCCGTCGTAGAGGCTGGCGACGTCCTCGCCGTAGCCGTTGTAGAGCACGGTCGGGACCTTCTGCTGGGTGGCGATATCGGTCTCCATCGCCTGGCTCCAGCGCGGGTGCGAGACCTCTGGGTTCACGTTGGCCCAGAACCCGTACTCCCTGGGCTGGATCTCCTCCCAGAAGCTGACCGGGCGCTTGTCGGTGAATTCGAAGCGGACCAAGCCCTTCGACGACTTGAAGCCGTACTTCCAGGGCAGCGCGATCCGCAGTGGGGCACCGTTCTGCTTCGGGCCGGGCTTGCCGTACATGCCGGTGACCAGGAAGGCCAGGTCGTGAGCCGCCTCCTCGATGGTCACGCCCTCGACGTAGGGCCAGGGATACCAGGGCGCGCTTTGGCCGCTGGCGACCTCAGGGTTGTGGAAGCTGACCAGCTTGACGTACTTGGCCGAGGCCAGAGGCTTGGCCAGCTCGACCAGGGACTTGAGCGGGAAGCCGCTCCAAGGCACGGCCATGGACCAGGCCTCGACGCAGCGGTGCCGGTAGAGCCGCTCCTGCAGCGGCATCTTGGCCAGCAGGTCGTCGATGCCGATCTCGAAGGGCTTCTCGACTAGGCCATCGATCGCGACCGTCCAGGGCCGGATCGGTAGGGCCTGGGCCTTGCGCCAGATGTTCTTGGAGGAACCGAACTCGTAGTAGTTGTTGTAGGTGGTCGCGATCTCCTCCGGCGTCGGCTCGCCGACGATCTTGTAGCGGAGGTTGCGCTGGAAGGGATAGAGCGCGGCCGAGGGGTCGGTCTCGGCGGCCTGGGCGCTGGAGACCGCACCACCGCTTGCGGTGTTCGGCTCGGCAGCGACCTGCTCGTCCTCACCGCAGGCGGCCAGCAGACCCGAGGCGCCGAGGACGATCGGGCCCGCAGCGGCCGCCTTGATGATCTGGCGGCGGTTGCGGAAGACCTCTTCAGGGGTCGCTGCGCTCTCGGGCAGCTCCCAGCCACGCTTGATCCTGATGAGCATTCGGCACGTCTCCCTCTAAAACTTCGACAGAGCTAGTCGCTTTCCCGACGCAGCGCAATTCAACGATCCGCGAGCGGAACGCGAGCGGGCTACGAAGCCGTTAAGGTAAGCCGAAGCTTAATCCGGGAACCGGAGGAATTCCGCTACTCGAGCAGGCTGCGCAGCATCCAGGCGGTCTTCTCGTGCACGGTCATGCGCTGGGTCAAAAGGTCGGCGGTGACCTCGTCGCCGCCCTCCTCGGCCGCCGGGAAGACCGAACGGGCCGTCTTGGCGACGGTCTCGTGGCCCTTGACCAGTTCGCGGATCATGTCCTCGGCCTTGGGCACGTTCTCGGACTCCTCGATCGCGCTCAGCTTGGCGTAGGCGGCGTAGCTCCCAGGGGCGTAGGCGCCCAGGGCCCGGATCCGCTCGGCCACCTCGTCGACCGCGGTGGCGAGTTCCGTGTACTGCTCTTCGAACATGATGTGCAGGGTCTGGAACATCGGGCCGGTGACGTTCCAGTGGTAGTTGTGCGTCTTGAGATAGAGCGTGTAGCTGTCGGCCAGGACCTTCGACAGGCCGTCGGCGATCTTGGTCCGACTGTCGGCGGGAATGCCGGTGTCGATCGGAAAGCTCATCGTGACCCCCTTGCTGGAAATCGCTGTCCATAATTCCGGAAACTCGACGGTATATGGTCGCAATGCCGGCCAGATACAAGATTTTCTAGAATCATTTTAGTTTATTGCCAAAACCCTTGGCGGGCCTTCGAACAGGGCCGGTTTGCAGGGCTCACGTCACGGCCCGCAGCTCGACGCTGCCGAGCGGGCCGAAGTCGGCCAGGGCGGCCTGCCCGGCACGCAGGTCCTTCAGACCGGTCACCACGCCGGTGGTGACCACCTCGCCGGCCAGGAGACCGCGGCCGCGCCGGGCCCGGTCGTTGGCCAGCCAGGTCAGCGCCGCCAGCGGATGGCCCAGGGCGTTGGCGCCCTGCCCGTCGGTCACCGGCTCGCCGTCGATCCGCAGCTCGACCCGCAGCGTCGCGAGATCGAGGTCGCGCCAAGCCGCGCTGCCCCGACCGAGCACAAGCAGGGCATGGGCGGCATTGTCGGCGACCAGCTGGACCGCGCCCACCTCGGACCAAGCCGCCCCATAGCTGCTGGTGACCACTTCGATCGCCGGATAGGCCAAGTCGACGGCGGCCCCGACCTCTTCCCATCCGTAGGGCTCGCCCCTTGGCGGCAGGGGATCGCGGAGACGGAAGGCGAACTCGGGCTCGAGCAGGTGGAAGATGTAGTCTGCGGGCGCGAAGACCGCCGGACTCTCCAGCAGACCGGTCTCCAGGACCCGTCCGGCGAAGGGCTCGGCGACACCCAGGGCTTGCTGCGCCAATTCGCTGGTGCAGCCGATCTTGTAGCCCCGCGGCGTGGCGCCCCAGGCTCGGATCAGGGCCGCCTGGACCTCGTAGGCCTCGTCCAGGGTCGCCGGGCGCAGCTGTTCCGGCAAGCCGTCGTCGAGTGGACGGCCGCTTTGCCGCGCATTCAGCAGAATCTCGGCCGCCATCCGAGCGTGATCGCTGATCGCTCCCTCGTCCCGACCGCTCTCCGGATCTTCCGCGTTCATGCCGCCTCAGCCTGGATCAATGCGCGGCATCGTCGCTTTGCCGCGCGGAGATCACCTTGTCCGCCAGCTTGCCGATCAGCTCCTGCAAGTGGTCGAAGGCGAACTCGTAGGTCCCCACGCCCAGGGTCAGCGAGCGCAGCTCGACGATGAGGTCGTGGATCTCCGACTGCGGCATGTGCGCCTGCACGACGTCCCAGCCCTGCCAGCCCTGCTTGCCGTCGAAGCCGAGGATCTGGCCGCGCCGGCCGCTGATCAGGCCGTGCACCCGCGAGGTGAAGTCGCTTGGCACCGAGATCTTGACCAGGAAGATCGGCTCCAGCAGCACCGGATCGCACTGCGGCATACCCTCGGACATCGCCAGGCGGCCGGCGGTCTTGAAGGCCTGATCGGAGCTGTCGACCGAGTGGTACTGGCCGTCGTAGAGGTTGACCGCCACGTCGACCACCGGAAAGCCCAGCGGCCCGCTGCCCAGGTATTCCTTCACCCCGGTCTCGACCGAGGGGATGTACTGCTTGGGCACGCTGCCGCCGACCACGGAATCGCTGAACTCGAAGCCGCTGCCCCGCGGCAAGGGCTTGATCTCGACGTGGACGTCGCCGAACTGGCCATGCCCGCCGGATTGGCGCTTGAAGCGGGAGTGCTGCTTGATGCCGCGGCGGATGGTCTCCTTGTAGGCGGTCAGGGGCGGCGAGAGCGTGACCTCGACATGGGACTTGCTCTTCAGCCGCTCGGCGGCGACCCGCAGATGGATCTCGCCTTGGCCCCAGAGCAGCATCTGGTGGGTGTCCGGGTTGTGCTCCAACCCCAGCGACGGGTCCTCTTCGATGAGGCGGCCGATGCCGCCGGTCAGCTTGACGTCGTCCTGCCGGTTAACCGGCGCCACGGCCATTGAGTAGACCGGCTTCAACGGCTCCGGCCAGGCCATGCCGGACTCCGTGTTGCGGCCCTTGGCGGTCACCAGGTCGCCGGCCTGCAGCTCCTCCATCCGTCCCAGCCCGACCACGTCGCCGGCGGCCGCCTGGCTCAGCTTCTCGCTGTGCCCGCCCATCAGCCGGAACAGCCCCGAAGGCCGCTCCCCGGCGATCGCGGTGCCCTCGGCGAGGGTGCCGTCCCAGACCCGGGCCAGGCTGAGCTTGCCGGTATGGGCCTGGTAGAACGTTTTGATCACGGTCGCGGTGAAGCCCTCGCCGCCCAGGGGGATCGCCAGGCGCTCGGCGGTCTTGGCCGCTTCGGGCGTCTCGTGGCGCAGGGCCTTCCAAAGCCGGGTAATGCCGTTGCCGGGCTCGGCCGCGCCCAGCAGGACCGGCACGATCAGGTCGTCCTGCAGGTCCTTGGTCAGTTGGTTGTAGATCTCGTCGCTGGGCGGGACCACGTCTTCCAGCAGCTGCTCGAGCAGGGTGTCGTCGAAGTCGGCCAGGGATTCCAGCATCTCCTGCCGGGCCTCGGACTCGCGGTCCTTCACGGCGTCCGGCATCTGGACCAGATCGGAGGTAGCGTTCTCCTTGTACTTGTAGGCCCGCTCGCTCGCCAGGTCGACGAAGCCGCTGATCTGGTCGCCCTCGCGGATCGGCACCTGGCGCAGCACCAGGGGCTTGGAGGACACGCTCTGCAGCGCCGAGAGCACGTCGCGGATGCGCGAGTTCGCCTTGTCCATCTTGTTGATGAACAGCATGTGCGGGATGTCGTAGTCGTCCAGGAACTTGAACAGGGGCGCCAGGGTCAGCGCGCGGCTTTCCTCGGGATCGGCGACCACGACGGCGACGTCGGCGGCCATCAGGGCGTTGTAGGACTCCTGCGCCAGCTCGATCGAGCCCGGGCAGTCGAGCAGGGTCCAGGACTCGCCCAGGTAATCGCAGTGCGCCACGTTGAGCTCGACCGACATCTGCCGTTCGCGGGCCTCGACGCTGGAATCGCCGACGGTGTTGCCCTCGCGCACCGTGCCCTTGCGGCCGATGGCGCCGGCGTGGTGCAGCAGCGCCTCCATCAGGGTCGTCTTGCCGCTGGTGTAGGTGCCGACGAGCGCGGCGCAGCGTGGTCCCGAGACCGGCTTCGTGGTCATGCTTTCCTCCCTGTCGCTTTCCGCCCTCCGGCGGGTTGTTGTTCCCCGGGATGAGCTTAGCCCAATGTTTTCAAAGAGGACACCGGCCTTGCAAGAGAAATGGCCCGGAATCGGGCCCCTGCGGCGCGAATCCGGCCCCTAGCGGGCTGTCCCATGGTTAAGGCTCGAACAGCCCGACCCACCGAACGTCATGCCCGGGATTGTTCCGGGCATCCATCGAGCAGCGGCACTATGGATGGCAGGGTCAAGCCCGGCCATGACAGGGAACCCGAGGGCAAACGCCGCCGAGGCTTCCGCAGCCCGTCGCCTAGTCGGTCAGGGCCTCGCAGGCGCGCTTGATGCGGGCGCAGGCTTCGCGCAGGGCCTCGGTCGAGGTCGCGTAGGAGATCCGGAAATAGGGCGACAGGCCGAAGGCCTCGCCCTGGACCGCGGCCACGCCCTCCGCCTCCAGGAGATAGGTCACGAAGTCGCTGTCCGACTTGATCGCCGTGCCGTCCGGAGTCTTCTTGCCGATGGTCCCGGCGCAGGAGGGGTAAACATAGAAGGCGCCCTCCGGCTTGTGGCACTGCAGCCCCGGACAGGTGTTCAGCAGCTCGACCACCAGGTCGCGGCGCTCCTTGAAGACCGCGTTGCGCTCGGCGATGTAGTCCTGCGGACCGGACAGCGCCTCGACCGCCGCGGCCTGGCTGACCGAGGAGGGGTTGGAGGTGCTCTGCGACTGCATCTTGGACATTGCTTTGATCAGCTCGGCTGGGCCGCCGGCGTAGCCGATCCGCCAGCCGGTCATGGCATAGGCCTTGGAGACGCCGTTGACCGTCAGGGTGCGGTCGTAGAGCTCCGGCTCGACCTGGGCCGGGGTGACGAATTCGAAGCCGTCGTAGACCAGGTGCTCGTACATGTCGTCGGTCATTACCCAGACCTGGGGATGGGCCTTGAGGACGTCGGTCACGGCCTTCATCTCGTCGTGGCTGTAGGCCGCGCCAGTCGGGTTCGAGGGGCTGTTGAGGATCAGCCACTTGGTCTTGGCCGTGATCGCGCTCTCCAGGTCCTCGGCGCGCAGCTTGAAGCCGTTGTTCTGCGAGCAGGGCACGGCCACCGGTTCCCCCTCGGCCAGCAGCACCATGTCCGGATAGGAGACCCAGAAGGGTGCCGGGATGACCACCTCGTCGCCGGGATCCAGGGTCGCCATCAGGGCGTTGTAGAGCACCTGCTTGCCGCCGGTGCCGACGGTGATCTGCTCGGGCTTGTAGTCCAGGCCGTTGTCGCGCTTGAACTTCTCGGCAATCGCCGCCTTCAGCTCGGGGGTGCCGTCGACCGCGGTGTACTTGGTCTCGCCGCGCTCGATGGCGGCGATGGCGGCCTGCTTGATGTTGTCCGGGGTGTCGAAGTCCGGCTCGCCGGCGCCGAGGCCGATGACGTCGCGGCCGGCGGCCTTGAGCTCGCGGGCCTTCTGGGTCACCGCGATGGTCGGAGAAGGCTTGATCCGTGACAGCCGCTTCGCAATCTGGGCCATTTCCCCGCTCCTTCCGCCATCGCCCGAAACCTGCCGGAACCTAACCGGGGCGGACCGGCCTTGGCAACGGCAAAGCCCCGAAGCCGAAGCCCAGCGACGGCCGGCAGCGCGATTGTGCAACGGCCCGAACTTTGGAACAGTGTCGCCTCGACCCGGGCGCGCCGCCAAGCGGCGCGCGGAAACATGGATCAGGGAGGATTCCAGTTGCGACGCGCCTTATTGCTTTTCTGCCTTGGCCTTGTTGTGTCGGGCCTGGCGGTCCTGGCCGCGCCCGGCGCAGCCAAGGCCGTGGACGACATCTCCTTCGACGCCTTCTACGGCAAGTGGAAGGGCAACGCCGTCGCGGAGGAACCGCCGGGCGCCTTCCTCGGCTTCACCAGCCGCGACCTGGACATCGCGATCGGACCCAAGGGCGACGGCTTCAACCTGAGCTGGACGACGATCATCTACCCGGAGGAAGAGGGCAAGGAGATCCGGCGGCGCAACGCCTCGATCGACTTCCTGCCGAGCGACAAGGCCGGCGTCTTCCGGGCGGTGGGACTGGAGGATCCGCACAGCGAGGCCGGCTACGTCTGGGCCCGCATCGAGGGCCAGACCATGCGCGTCAACTCCCTGACCATCGACGAGCGCGGCCGCTACACCCTTCAGGTCTACAAGCGGACCCTGACCGGCCGCGGCATGGAGCTGGACTTCGTCTCGATCACGGAAGACCTGCCGCAACGCACGGTCAAGGGCCGGCTGGTCAAGTTCGCGAACTGAGCCGCAGGCCTGCCGGGCTTCAGAGGCGGACCCGGCGGAGCCGCAGCGCGTTGCCGACCACCGAGACCGAGCTCAGGCTCATCGCCGCGGCCGCGATCATCGGGCTGAGCAGCAGGCCGAAGATCGGATAGAGCGCCCCGGCCGCCAACGGCACGCCCAGGGCGTTGTAGACGAAGGCGAAGAAGAGGTTCTGGCGGATGTTGCCCAGGGTCGCTCGTGACAGCCGCCGGGCCCGCAGGATGCCGGCGAGGTCGCCCCGAACCAGCGTCACCCCGGCGCTCTCGATCGCGATGTCGGTGCCGTCGCCCATGGCGATGCCGACGTCGGCCGCGGCCAGGGCCGGCGCGTCGTTGACCCCGTCGCCGGCCATCGCGACCACCGCGCCCTCGGCCCGGAGCCGCTCCACCGCTGCCGCCTTGTCGCCGGGCAGGACTTCCGCCTCGACCTCGGTGATGCCCAGGCGCCGGGCCACCGCCGACGCCGTGGTCCGGTTGTCGCCGGTCAGCATGACCACCCGCAGGCCCTCGGCTCGCAGGGCCTCCAGCGCCGCCGGCGTGGTCGCCTTGATCGGGTCGGCGACGCCGATCAGGCCGGCCAGGGCGCCCTCGACCGCCAAGTAGATCACGGTTTGGCCTTCCGCGCGCAGGGCCTCGGCACGGGCCGCAGCGGGCCCGGGCTCGACGCCGAGGCCCTCCAGCATCCGGCCGTTGCCCAGCGCGACCCGGCGTCCCGCCACCCGGCCCAGTACGCCCTGGCCCGTTTCGGAGCGGAAGTCCTCGGCGGTCTCGAGCCCGAGGCCGCGGGCCTCGGCAGCCTCCAGGATCGCCCGGGCCAGGGGATGCTCGCTGCCCCGCTCCAGGCTGGCCGCCAGCCGCAGCAGCTCGTCGTTCTCGAAGTCGCCACGCGGCTCGACCGCCTGGACCACAGGGCGGCCCTCGGTCAGGGTGCCGGTCTTGTCGACGACCAGGGTGTCGACGGCCTCCAGCCGCTCCAGCGCCGCGGCCTCCTTGATCAGGACCCCGGCCTGGGCGCCGCGTCCTGTGCCGACCATGATCGACATCGGCGTCGCCAGGCCCAGGGCGCAGGGACAGGCGATGATCAGCACCGAGACCGCCGCGACCAGGGCGTAGGCGAGGCTCGGCGACGGCCCGAAGAGCGCCCAGAGCCCGAAGGCTAGGACCGCGACCGCGACCACCGCCGGCACGAAGACGGCGGCGACCCGGTCGGCGACTCGCTGGATCGGCGCCCGCGAGCGCTGGGCCTGGGCAACCATCTGGACGATCCGGGCCAGCAGGGTCTCGCTACCGACGTGCTCGGCGCGCAGGACGAAGCTGCCGCTGCCGTTCAGGGTGCCGCCGATGACCTTCGCGCCAAGTGCCTTTTCGACCGGGATGGCCTCGCCGGTGACCATGGATTCGTCGACCGCGCTGGCGCCTTCGACGACCTCGCCGTCCAGCGGCACCTTCTCGCCCGGGCGGACCCGCAGCAGGTCGCCGACCTGGACCAGCTCGAGCGGCAACTCCTCGTCCCGCCCCTCCGGCGTGATCCGCCGCGCCGTCTTGGGCGCCAGGTCGAGCAGGGCGCGCAGCGCGCTGCCGGTCCGCTCGCGGGCGCGCAGCTCCAGGACCTGGCCGAGCAGCACCAGGACGACGATGACCGCGGCCGCCTCGAAGTAGACGCCGACCGCGCCCTGCGCATCGCGGAAGGTGGCCGGAAAGGCACCCGGCGCCAGGGTGGCGATCACGCTAAAGGCATAGGCCGCGCCGGTGCCAAGCGCGATCAGGGTGAACATGTTGAGGTTGCGGCTGACCAGGGAGGCCCAGCCGCGCTGGAAGAAGGGCCCGCCGGCCCAGAGCACCACCGGCGTCGCCAGGAGCAGCTGCACCCAGGCGGAGACCCGGGCCGGCACGACCTCCGCCATCCCGGGCAGCATGTGGCCCATGGCCAGGACCAGCAGCGGCAGGGTCAGGACCGCGCCGATCCAGAAGCGCCGGGTCATGTCGATCAGCTCGGGGTTCGCCTCCGGCTTCAGCGAGACCACCGTCGGTTCCAAGGCCATGCCGCAGATCGGGCAATCCCCCGGGTGGTCCTGCAGGACCTCGGGATGCATCGGGCAGGTGTACTCGACCCGGGTGGCCGCGACCGGCGCCGCCGATTCCAGGGCCATGCCGCACTTGGGGCAACTCGCCGGGACCGCGCTCTCAACGCCCGGGCACATCGGGCAGATGTAGGGCCCGGCGCCGGCCGCCGCGGCCGGCCGCGGCGCGGCGCCGCCGTGGCAACAGGCCTCTCGCGCCGCTTCAGCCATCGCTGCCGGCCAGGTCCTGGAGGATCGGGCAGTCGGGCCGGTCATCCCCGTGGCACTTGGCGACCAGCTCGCCGAGCAGGTCGCGCAGGCTCTCCAGCTCGGCGATCTTACGCTCGATGTCCTGCAGGTGCTGCCGGGCGATCGCCTTGACGTCGGCGCTGGCCCGGCTCTTGTCCTCGTAGAGCGAAAGCAGCTCGCGGCATTCCTGGATCGAGAAGCCCAGGCCGCGCGCGCGCTGCAGGAAGCGCAGGCGATGGACGTCCTGCTCCGAGTAGCGCCGGTAGCCGTTGTCGCCGCGCGCGGCCGGCGCGACCAGCCCGGCCTCCTCGTAGTAGCGGATGGTCTTGGTCGGCAGGCCGGAGAGCGCCGCGGCTTCGCCGATGTTCATGCTCCCCTCCATAGGGTTTTCGGGGTCTTATCCTAGATAGGGGTTCCAGTCACTGGAAGGTCAAGCCCGGCCCGCGCGCCCGTTAAGGGATCCGTAGCGCCCGCTCGCTAGAAGAGGCAAAGCCCGGGAGGTCCTCCCGTCGGCATGGAACCCCGCTGGTCCGGGAGCAGGAACCCATGGCCTTCTTCCTTCTGATCCTCGCCGTCCTCGCCCTGCTGACGGCCCTCCTCGTCCTGGCCAAGGCCGGCGCCCGCCACCGCACCGGCGCCATGGTCGGGTCCGGGATCCTCTTTACCGTCGCAGCCGGGCTGGTGATTGCCACGGCGATCCGCATCGTGCCGCCCGGCCACGTCGGCGTCGCGACCCTCTTCGGCGCGGTCCAGCCCGGCGTCTACGACGAGGGCCTGCACGTCGTGAACCCCTTCTACAGCCTGGAGGAGTTCTCGATCCGCCGGACCATGTTCGACTTCAGGGGCTCGGAGTCCAACGGCAACGGACGCCATGGCAGCGCCGGCACGGAGATCGTCTCGGTCTCGGCGGACAGCACGCCGCTCACGGTCGACATCGGCTTTCCGCTGCGCCTGAACGGTCCCATCGCCTGGAAGATCTTCCAGCGGATCGGCCCGCAGCGGGTCGTCGCCTACCAGCTGGTCATCCCGGCGGCCCGCTCCGCCGTGCGCGACGCCGTCGCGGGCTTCAGCTGGCGCGACGCGGCGACCGTGTCGCGGGACAGGCTGGCGGCCCGGATCGAGGCGCGCTTTCGCGAGCTGGTCGAGCGCGACCTGATCGCCGCCGGCTTCCCCGAGGAGGAGGCGCGCCAGACCTTCACCATCCAGCCGGTGCAGCTGCGCAAGGTCCTGCCGCCGAACAAGGTCCTGAACGCGGTCGCCGAGAAGATCGCCGCCGAGGAGGACCTGGAGCGGCAGAAGACCCTGACCCAGATCGCCGAAGAGGAGGCGCGGCGCCGCCAGAACGAAGGCCGCGGCGTCAACAACCTCTTCGCCGAGCTTCCCCAGGGCTTCAGCCCTAGCCAGATCCGCGAGGTCCTGGGCGCGATCGCGGACAAGACCCGGGCCGAGGCGATGATGAAGGCGGTCGAGACCGGCCAAGTCCAGGTCGTGGTGATGAACGGCACCCAGCCCTCCATCGCCGTGCCGCCCAACGGGCATTGATCCGGTCGGACGGCGGTCGACCCGGCTTCGCGGAGCCGACAGCAGCGGTTCGCGGGCGGGCCGGGCGGCGCGGACAGGGCCTCGATCCGCGTCCCGGATATCCATGATCGGCTTGGGTAGGACGAAGCCCTATTTCGCGCCGGCGTGTCGATCTACGAGGGCATCGCCAAGATCCAGCACCCGCACGAGATCACGAAACCGGTCATCAACTACGTCGTGCTGGGCCTGGCGATGGTCTTCGAGGCCGGCGCCTGCTGGGTCGCCTTCAAGGAGTTCAACCGGCAACGCGGCGCGCTCGGCTTCTTCAAGGCGATCCGCCGCAGCAAGGACCCGTCGATCTTCACCGTCCTGCTCGAGGACTCCGCGGCCATGCTCGGGCTGATCGTCGCCATGATTGCGATCGCCCTGGGCCAGGTGCTGGAGATGCCGGTCCTGGACGGCGTCGGCTCCGTGGTCATCGGTTGCATCCTGGCCGCGACTGCGATCTTCCTGATCTGGGAGACCAAACCGCTCCTGATCGGCGAGGCGGCCGATCCCGAGGTCGAGGCCTCGGTCCGCCAGGTGATCGCGCACCAGTCCGGGATCCAGCGCACCAACGAGGTGCTGTCCATGCATCTCGGGCCCGACGATGTTCTTCTGAACCTCAGCGTCGACTTCAAGGACAGCGAGGGCTCGGCGGACGTGGAGCGTGCCATCACCGAGATGGAGGCGCAGATCAAGCGCGCCGAGCCTAAGGTGCGCCGAGTCTTCATCGAGGCCCAATCCTGGCGCGGCCACCGGCGCATGGCCTGAGCGGCGGGGCCGCACAACATCCGAGATGCTTGCCGCCTGGACCTAGCCACCCCGCCGGCGCCAGCGTTCCTCCTCGAGCCTGAGGTAGGAGTCTCGAAGCCGTTCGGCCTCGCCGGTCTCGCCCCGCCTCTCCAACACCTCGGTCATCAACCACATCAAGGAGACCTGCTCCAGAGCAAAGCAGTCATCCTTGGCGTTCTTCCCTTCCAAGAGGCCGCGGGCCGCCGCCAAGGCCGTGTCGGCTTTCTCGTTGTCGGATTCGGCGTAGAGGCTCGCAAGCCGAAGCTGCGCCAAGGCGGCAACCTGGGGCAGGTCCTGCGCTGCCAGGCCGACGGCCGCCTCGTAGAACTCTGCCGCTTGGTCCGGATGGTGCTCGCTTTCGAGGACGTGGCCCAGGCGAAGGTGAAGCGCGGCGCCGGTGCGCGACACGGGGGGCGTGAAGCGCCGGATCGTTGGCAGCGCGACGCGTGCGACCTGGAGCGCCGCCGAAGTCCCTTCGACCCGCATGACATGGGCCAGGTATTGATCGACGCCGAAAAGACGATCGGAATCGGCGAGCGGCACCTCTTCACCCATAGCCATGTCGAAGTTCTTTAGGAGCAAGGCCTCGAGCTGATGATCGGCGTCTGGCCTGTCCGGATCGCGAACCCCCAGGTCGGCCCAGAAATCCCTTTCGCGTTGGCGGTTCGCGGCCGTTATGGCCCGCTTCCGGAAGCCGCGCTCGGTGTCCTCCTCTTCGGCGGAGACGTCGTAGGACTTGAAGAGAAGATCGAGCCCGGCAAGCAGGCCCTCTGCTTCATCGAGGGGCGAGAGTTGCTCCAATCGCTCCTGCCGCCGTTGCTGCTGCGCCTTGTAGGCCGCCGAGCTTTCCTGGATCTGCTTGACCTCCAGCAGGTACCAAGCCGGAGCCCTGGGGAGGACCGGGGGCTCCGACAGCACCGGGTGGTCGGCGCCGGAACACGCCAAGAGGACCGGGCCTGGACGCTCCAGCCAGATGCTTGGAGAGCCGTTCCACCAGAGCAGACCGACGAGGCAGAGGATCACCAGGTTTGTTGCGTGGAACCAGGGGTCCCGCCATGGCGCCCTGAGCCGTCTTGAAAGTCGCGCGAGCCAGCCAGCCATGTCCGCAGGCTAGAAGTGCGCCGCCTAAGGACCGATTAAGCCGAAAACCCAGGGGATTCGGCCAATCAAAGGCCCGAACCTGTTCCCCCCGCCACAAAATCGCCGCCTTTAAACTCACCGGCCGCCGCAATCCGGCACGATCCCCGCCGCATTCCAGAGCTTTATTGGCAGGCACAGACCTCGGGAGAGCCGTTTCGCAAGACCACGCAACGAGCAAGGGAGCATCGGGGTAGCCATGTCGAGCCAAGACACACAGATCCCAACCACGACTCTGTTTCCGCGCGCCGCCGTCGCACTGGCGCGGATGAGCGCCGTCACCTTGATGGTCACCTTCGGCCTGACGATCCTGTTCCTGGCCGCCGCGATCCTGATCTCGCCGGGCGGCATGCGCTCGGCCCTGGCCGTCGCCCCGGTGGCCGCCCAGGAGCTTCCGCAGGACAGCCTCCCGACCGCGCCGCAGCGCGCCGGCGGATATGACTTCTAGCCCAGCACGCGGCGCGCGCCATGGTCGGGTCGCCATCGGCGCGCTTTTGGTTCTGCTGCTGGCCCTCGGGCTCTGGCAGTCGGGCGGGACCGGATGGATCTACGCCAAGACGGGTGTCGCCCAGGCCTTGCTCGAGGGCGCCTGGGCGGCCCGCCTGACCGAGGGCAAGGCCTCCCGGCCCTGGCCCGGCGCCGCCACCCACCCGGTCGCCCGCCTCGAAGTGCCCGCCCTGGACGTCGACCTGATCGTCTTGTCCGGCGCCTCGCAGCGGACCCTCGTTCTGGGTCCCGGGCATATCGACGGCACCGTGCCGCCGGGCGAGGCCGGCCACTCGATCCTGACCGGGGATCCCGGCACCCACTTCGGCTTTCTCCAGGAGCTGGAAACCGGCACCCTGCTGTGGATTCAGCGGGCCGATGGCGGTTGGCGGCGCTATCGGGTCGCCGGCGCCGAGGTCCTCGACTCCCGAAACGCGCAACTGGCGTCGGGGTCCGGCTGGCCGGTCCTGTCCCTGGTCGCCGACTGGCCCATCGGAACCGCCGAGTCCGGCTCGCCCTGGCGCTACGTCGTCACCGCCGAAGCGGTGACGGAAATGGCTCTGAACCACTAGGGGGCCCTGGCGCTGTCGGTTCTTCTCCTCTGCCCTGCAGTTCTTGTGCTATAGTCCGCCTAAGTCAGAAAGAAAAAGAGGGCGCAGACGCCCACAGCGGAGGTAGCCTAGGAATGTGCGAGATCTTTGCCCGGCAGGATCCGGAGCAATACAAGAACGAGTTGCGCTCGCTGCGCTTGGCCGGCCGCTCGACGAGCATCCGGCTGGAGAGAAAGTTCTGGCAGATCCTCGACGAAATCGCCGAGAGCCAAGACCTGTCGACTCCGCGTTTCCTTTCCACGCTCTACGACGAAGTGATCGAGATCCACGGCGAAGTGCAGAACTTCGCGTCGCTGCTGCGGGTCACCTGCATGATCTACAAGCAGGAAACCGAAGCCGGCAGGATGCCGGAGCTGCCGCCGCAGGCCCTGACCGCGGCGGAATAGGACCGGACCAGCCACCCGGCAGCGCCACCGGGCGTTGCGGAGGTGTAGTACGGGTGTAACACCACGGCCTCCCTGAGCCGAGTTAGACTGTTTCTAAAGAAGCGAGTGACCTCGCCGAGGGGAGGCAGTCCATGGCGAAGGCCATCCATACGATGGTCCGGGTGCTGGATCTGGACCGGTCGATAGACTTCTACAGCAAAGCCTTTGGCCTCGAAGTGGCGGACCACTTCGACTTCGACGGCTTCGCCCTGGTCTATCTGCGCAATGCAGAAAACGATTTCGAGATCGAGCTGACCCTCAACAAGGGACGCGAAGAGCCCTATGGCCACGGCGACGGCTATGGCCATGTGGCGGTCTGCGTCGACGACCTGGACGCCGAGCACCAGCGCCTGCACGGGCTCGGCCTAGACCCCCTGGACATCAAGGAGTTCCATCGGGAGGGCGAGCTGATGGCCCGCTTCTTCTTTCTGCAGGATCCCGATGGCTACAAGATCGAGGTGCTGCAAAGGCACGGCCGCTACCAGTGACGGCAAGGCCGCAAGCCAAGAAGGCGAGCGGTCAACAAGAGAAAAAGAAGATCAGGAGAGGCAAGACGATGAGTGGCAAGGGAATGAACCGGCGCCAGTTCCTGCAAAGCAGCGGGCTGGCGGCGGCCGGCACGGCGGCGCTTGCCGGCGGTGCCGTGCTGATGGCGCCCGACGGCGCCTGGGCGCTGCAGCTCAGCGCCCTCGACGCGCACAGCGGCGAAACCTTGTTGAAGATGAGCCGCCAGCTCTACCCCCACGACGCCCTGGGCGACATCTACTATGCCGGCGTGGTCGAGGCCCTGGACGCCGAGGCCAAGGGCAATGCCGACACCGCCAAGCTGCTGAAGGACGGCGTGGCCGAGCTCGACAAGGCCATGGGCATCAAGTGGGTCGAACTGTCCGACGGGCATCAGATGAAGGTGCTGACGGAACGGGAGGCGAGCCCCTTCTTCCAGAAGGTCCGCGGCACCACCGTCGTCGCGCTCTATAACAACAAGCTGGCCTGGCGGCACTTCGGCTACGAGGGTGCGTCCTACGAGTTCGGCGGCTACATCGATCGCGGCTTCGACGACCTGAACTGGGTCGAGAACCCGCCCGAAGACGCCAGCCCCTCGAAGGCCTGAGCGGGGAGGACTCGGAACATGGCGAAATTTGATCAGAATGACGATTCCGTCTTCGTCGTCGTGGGCTCGGGCGCCGGCGGCGGCACCCTGGCCAACGAGCTCTGCCAGAAGGGCGTCAAGGTGGTCCTGCTCGAGGCGGGCAAGCGCTACGCGATCGACGACTTCCAGAACGACGAATGGGATTCCTTCGGCCAGCTGTCCTGGCTCGACAAGCGCACCACCTCCGGCAGCTGGCGGGTCGCCAAGGACTTCGCCGGCCTGCCGGCCTGGATCTGCAAGACCGTCGGCGGCTCGACCGTGCATTGGGCCGGCGCCTCGCTGCGCTTCCAGGCGCACGAGTTCAAGGCCAAGACCACCTACGGCGAGATCGCCGGCGCCACGCTCCTGGACTGGCCGCTGAGCCTCGAGGAGATGGAGCCCTACTACGCCAAGGCCGAGGACAAGATGGGCGTGACCCGCACCCACGACATCCCCGGCCTGCCCGGCAGCAACAACTTCAAGATCATGTACGCCGGGGCCCAGCGGCTCGGCTACAAGGACTGTCACACCGGGCGGATGGCGATCAATAGTCGGCCGCGCGACGGCCGCGCGTCCTGCCAGCAGATCGGCTTCTGCTTCCAGGGCTGCAAGTCCGGCGCCAAGTGGTCGACCCTCTACGCCGAGATCCCCAAGGCGGAGAAGACCGGCAACCTGGACCTGCGGCCGGAATCCCAGGTCCTGCAGATCCTGCACGACGACGCCGGCAAGGTAACCGGCGTGGTCTACGCCGACGCCGAGGGCAATCAGCAGGAGCAGAAGGCCCGCGGGGTCGCGGTCGCCGGCAACTCGATCGAGACGCCGCGCCTGCTTCTCAACTCGGCCGGCGGCAAGTTCCCCGACGGCCTCGCCAATTCCTCGGGCCAGGTTGGCAAGAACTACATGCGCCACATGACCGGGTCGGTCTACGCGACCTTCGACAAGCCGGTGAACATGTACCGCGGCACCACGATGGCCGGGATCATCACCGACGAGTCGATCAACGATCCGGCGCGCGGTTTCGTCGGCGGCTACGAGATGGAGACCCTGGCCCTGGGGATCCCCTTCATGGCCGCGTTCCTGGACCCCGGCGCCTGGGGCCGCGACTTCACCAGCGCCATGGAGCTCTACGACCACATGGCCGGGATGTGGCTGGTCGGCGAGGACATGCCGCAGGAAAGCAACGCCATCACCTTGCACGACAGCGAGAAGGACCAGTTCGGCCTGCCGGTGCCCAACGTCCACTTCGACGACCACGGCAACGACCTGGCCATGCGCAACCACGCCTACAAGCAGGGCGGCGCGGTCTACGAGGCCGTGGGCGCGAACCGGGTCCACGAGGTGCCGCCCTATCCCTCGACCCACAACCTGGGCACCTGCCGGATGAGCGAGAAGCCGGGCGACGGCGTCTGCGACAGGTTCGGCCGGGCCCACGATGTCGGCAATCTCTTCATCTCGGACGGCAGCCAGTTCACCACCGGCGGCGCGGAGAACCCCACCCTGACCATCGTCACCCTGGCGATTCGCCAGGCGGACCACATCGCCGATCTCATGTCCAAAGGCGAGATCTGACGATCAACTTTCCCGAGCCGTGACTCGGCCCCGAGCAAAGCCGCTCGGGGCCACTTTTCTTTTCGGCGAACACCGAGACCCCAGGAACGATCGCAGCCCGGCCCTGGATTATCGCAGTCCGGTAGGCCGAAAGGCGCAGGGCCGCCCGCGATCCCGGCCCCGTGAGATTCGCTGGCCGGAGGTCCGGCGCTGAACACGCGCCAAGGTTCAATCGGCTCAGAAGATCTGCCACCTGTAGGTGCTGAGGCGGGGATAGGGCCAGGGGTTCGGCCAAGTCGGCAAGTGCCGAAGGAAGAATGCGGCGGACCGCCTTCGAGAGACCGCCTCCTTCGACCTAGAGGACGCTAGGGCCGCCAGGCCGGAACCCCCCTTCCAGGCTAGGCCAAAAGCGACTATCCGTCGCGAAAACGATCGTGTTTTCAAAGCCTTCCGACCCCCTGACAGGCCATTGCAATTAAACGAATCTTTACTCAAACCACCCACGATCCGATGGCCGTCCGACTTGCGGCGCCATCCTGGCGGGTTAGGAAGCGAAGAGGATCGATATGCGGACCCCCGTTCCCGGCCATTTCCGCCAGTATCGTCGCGGGCCTCGGGATCTCGG
>JAAUYI010224440.1_pt1 | contig 28921 bp, 22 predicted proteins | sample 7278041 | NCBI WGS metagenome assembly JAAUYI01 (sample SAMN14350216, study PRJNA611818) | marine sediment metagenome | isolation source: surface marine sediment (0.6m) | place: French Polynesia: Moorea | collected 2018-08
TAAAAAGATAAAAGTAAAAAGTTAAAAGATAATCCCCATAAATAAATAAATTGAGGGGATAAGATTACGGACGTATTGTTTCTTGCACTACCTGTATCGAAACAAATGTTGTTACTTCGTTCCATAAATAAATTTAGGGGCTTGGTGACCATTTTTCTTTTTCTTTACTTTTACCTTTTTACTTTTTACTTTTGCCTTGTTCGGTCAAAATTAGGCAAAGACAAAGCTAGTGAAATCTAAGCCTGTTACACCGTTAAAGATAGCTAAAGTCTGCTCTCCAAAAGCTATTTCAGTATTACCATCCACCTCATTCAAGGTCAAAGTTTCCTGGGAAATACCCAGACTAGCAGCACCAAGGATACCAATCACATCAGTATCAATTTCAAAGTCAACAATGGTGTTAGTTGCTTGAGGAATTTCTGCACTAACAATCCAGAATTGGTCAGCGCCAACACCACCAGCAATTAGATTATCACCACCAGACTGGACGAAGAGCTTGTCTTCACCAGCACCACCCAAAGCTCTATCATTACTACCAAGGAAGAATGTATCATCGCCGTCACCACCAGACATCCGATTACCACCCATGCTATCGGTAGCATCGAACACATCATCACCATCGCCACCAAAAACGCGATCGCTTTTACTAACATAGATAACATCATCCCCATCACCAGCGTTGACGCGGTTATTCTTAGCTACACCACTGAAAGCCAAGTCAATTTCATCATTACCATCACCAGTGGAGATATTATCACCGACACCGTTAAAGTCAATACCTGCAATCAGTAAGTCGTCATCCTCACTTCCAGGTACTAGTTTACCTGGTTCTTCTTCTACGGGTTGTGGTTGACCTGCGATACCCAAGCGGGGGTCTAGATTCAGGGGTTCTGCTAACTCGATGAGGATTGCTTCGTTATTATCAATATCTGGTCCCCTACCTAGGGAGAAGGGATAATTGTTATCATTGGCAACTAGGATGGTATCTTCATCGATGACTAACACATCTTCAATGGTGACAAATGGGAATTTAAAGGTAGTTTCCCCATCACCATTCAAGTCGTTGGGATCGTCAATGTTCAATAAATCAACTATTTCCTCTTTGGCAACAAAGCCGTTCTCATCCACTTCAGAGATATCAATCTTGAAGATTTTCTTGAATTCGGCTGCTTCCCCTTGCTTTCCATCCCTTTCAATTACCAGGAACTCAGTATCATTAATGGGGGTAAAATCACCAATGGGATGACCATCAACCTCTGTTTGGTAATAGCCGACTAAAGCAACATATTCTCCTGCGATTAAATCAAACTCATAAATCCGCAGAGCGTTGTCAGGATCTCCCACTACAGCACCCTCTAATAAAGGATAAGCCGTGGTGCGATCGGGACTAAATGCCATTCCCTCAAACCCACGGGATCTGGCAATATTAGGTAGAAAAGTATTTTGGTCAACTACGATACGTCCAGTCTCAGGGAAATCTGTGAAGAAGCCATCCACACCCAACTCAATTAGTTGATTGAATTCTTCCTCTGGTGTTTGGGGTGTGCCATCAGGGTTTAAGGTTAGGAACCGTTCTTCATTCCGTAGGGTATAAGGATGTATCTGCATCCCCGCATCATGGGCCCATTCTACGTAAGGACGAATTTCTCCGGTAAGTTGGGTGCTGATTTCTGCTTCACCATCACCGTTACCATCCCCAGGGGTATCTAATGATTCTCGCAGCACAAAGCTATTTTTCCAGGGACCCACACCTTCCGCGTAGGCTTTACCAAGATAATCAAAGACTTCCTGGGTAGCTAAATCCTGATATGTGGTGTCGGGGATACCATCACCTGTAACATCAGCACCAAAATCTGGCACAATGTCAACTAAATCGCCATAGATTGCACGAGCTGCATCGGCATCAAAGTCAGGTTTGCTGAAGTTAGCAACAATATCATAGGGAACGGAGAAACCTCCACCACCTTCATTGATGAAATCGTCCTCCACATCTCCATATAGTTGGACTAGGGGTAAATCTTCTAAACCCGCAGCAGGTAGGAGATTATTCTGTAAATCAATTAGGTTGGCAAATTCAAAGGACTGGATAAAGATGCGTTGAGGATCGGTAAAACCAGTCTCTACCAAGGTATTAACTAGGGGTTCTTCTAAGGATAAACCTTGTTCATCAAAGAAGGTAGGATGTTTAGTTTCTGGATAAATACCTATTTTTTGACCAGTTTCGGCTTCTACCTGCTGTACCAGTTGAATAATTTCCTTAAAGGTAGGAATTTCAAATTGTCCGTCGAACTCACCATTGCGGTAGTCACGGGATTGAACGGCGCGTAATTGCTTGATTTCTGCTAAGGTAAAATCCTCTGCAAAGTAACCAGTAGTTTCTTCACCATCAAGCATCTTGGTAGATTTACGCTCTGGCCCAAATACCTCTGCGACATTGGTGGTGTCATCTAACAATGGCTCGTGACGAGCAATTAATACCCCATCCTTGGTAATTACCAAATCAGGCTCAACGAAATCTGCACCTTGAGCGATCGCTCTTTGATATGCTTCTAAGGTATGCTCTGGTAATTCCCCACTAGCTCCGCGATGTGCAAGAACTAAGGGTGCATCGCCATTAAGGCTATTGAATTTAAGGTCGGGATTTTGGGGGGATTGTACTTCTGGTGCGACAATAGCATCAACAACTTGAATCCCATCTAAGGGAAAGTCGGTAAAAAATCCATCTACACCCAACTGAACTAGTTGTTCGTATTCCTGGTTGGGATCTCCGTTGTAGCTGGGAGATAGATAAAAATCATCGCTACGCAGGGTATAAGCATGAACAATCAGTCCAGCTGCATGGGCATCTGCAATCAGTGTAGTTGGTTCGCCGACAAATCTGTCAGCATCACTAATTTTACCATCACCATTGATGTCATCAGGATTGCCGTTGCCATTCTCATCTACAGTTGCGACAGGAAGAATCCGTCGTTTAGAAGGACCAATGCCATCTGCATAGGTGGCGATTTCTGTCAATCCTTCTGGGGTAGCTAACTCAGTATATGTACGACTATCACCAGTAGCAATAAAATCATAAGGGGCACCACTACCACCAATTAATTGGATTAGGGGAATATCTACCCCTGCATCAGGCATGATGGTATCATTAAGTTCTTTGAGATTACCAACCTCAAAGGATTGAATATAAATGCGATCTGGATCGGTAAAGTCTGACTCAACTAGGGTATCAATTAATGTCTCACCTAAATTGATATTAATTTTTTCACCATCTAACCTAGTACCTTCACTAGCAAAGTAAGTGGGATGCTTAGTTTCGGGATAGATACCAATTTGCTGTCCTGTTTCCGCTTCTACCTGTTTGACTAAATCAATAATCTCAGTCAGAGTCGGAATTTTTAACCCATCACCATCAAACTCAGTTCCCCGTAACTCTGGTAAACGCTCCCTAGCATTGAGGGTTTTTAACTCCTCCAGGGTAAAATCTTCAGTAAACCAGCCAGTAACTTCCTTATTATCAATAATTTTAGTGGTTTTGCGATCGCTAAATTCCGGGCGTTCTGCAACATCGGTAGTAACGGAAATTTCATTTTCATGGCGAGCGACTAAAATACCATCTTTAGTTGCAACCAAATCAGGCTCAATAAAATCTGCACCCTGTTCAATTGCTAACTTATAAGCCTCTAGGGTATGCTCTGGACGTTTTCCACTAGCACCCCGATGACCGATGACAATGGGGTCTTGCCCATCTAAAGTATTTAAATTAGGGATATTAGGGGTGGAAATAGGAGCTTCCAGGAGTTTACCCGTGGAGTCAAAATGTAGTAAAAATGGTCCAAACTCATCTCCAATCCAGATATCTCCTTGAGCATCAATCACAAAGGACTCAATATCAAAATCTGCACCCGTCAGCAAACGCTCAGTGGTACCTTCATTAACAATATCGAAGGGTATCTGGTTATCGGGGTCAGATAATTGGATAAAACCTTCAACTTCAACGGTTCCATCCCCTCCTGCCTCTGTCTGAAAGTTAGGCTTTGTTTGATACAAACGCAGTAAGTAATCTGCACTATTTGTTTGAGAACCAAAGCCATTATCGGAAAGAAACCAGAAAGAGCCATCTACACCAGGAGCAAACTGGACTCCACTAAAACCCTGTACAGGTTGTCCTTCAAAAGGACCAGTACGTCCATTAGCAGAAATGGGTTCACCATTGCCCCTATCTCTACCAGATTGGAGTCCTTCTGCAAATGTGTCCGCAGGTAATGATGCAAATCCTGTTAACTTACTATTTTTCATGGAAACAAATTTCCTTGCACATTGTTGAGTTGTTTAGCTGTGTTTTTTCATTAATTGCAGCAGCCATTAGCATTCTTTCTACTCAGTCAGAATAAGAATGCTAAATATATAAATTTCAAGAGAAAATACACCTCTGACCAATTAATTCATAATTATTAATTCATAATTCATAATTAATAGTACATTAGCCCCTAAATTTATTTATGGATCAAGGATTTTTGGATTACACGGACAGTGGAATCTGTGTAATCTGTGTTCGGATAAATTTTAAACTTTGCGCGGGAACAGCCCCCGGATTTATCCCTGTGTACTTAATTATGAATTATCAATTATCAATTACCAATTATTTTGACCTATCTAAAATCGCATATATAAGTAAATATCAGGTTAAGTAAACTATATTTTATGATTAATATTTTGTTTTATTAGGATATTGTGATTAGCACGTATTCAGTGATATTATTAAACAATAATATTTATTTAATATTTAAATTAAATAAAGTCATTTTCTGCCCTATAGTCAATATTATCTAGAGGGAAATGAGAAATATATTAGAATTAAAAATTGAGTAATTAATTACCCAAAACGTCCAGAGATATAGTCGCGGGTGCGTTCATCCAAAGCTTTACTAAATATTTGGGTGGTAGCTCCAAACTCCACCATTTGACCAACTCGACTTTCATCAGTATTAAAGAAAGCAGTGAAGTCAGAAACACGGGCAGCTTGTTGCATATTGTGAGTAACAATCGCAATGGTTAAATTATTCTGCAGAGTATGAATTAGTTGCTCAATTTTAGTAGTAGCAATGGGGTCAAGGGCAGAACATGGCTCATCCATTAACAGTACCTTAGGCTTAACTGCTAAAGCACGAGCAATACAAAGCCGTTGTTGTTGTCCTCCAGAAAGTCCCAAGGCAGATGTATGTAACTTATCTTTCACTTCATTCCAAAGAGCCGCATTTTTGATGGCAGATTCGACAATTTCATCAATTTCTGTCCTCGGTCGCCATCCAGCAATTCTTACCCCATAGGCAACATTATCATAAATGCTCATGGGGAATAAATTTGGCTTTTGAAATACCATACCAATTTTGCGGCGCAACCGGTTTAAATTAACTCGGCGTTCGTATATATTCTGACCAAAAAATTCAACTTTTCCTTCTATTTTGACTTCTGTTTCCAATTCACTAATCCGATTGAGGGATTTAATAAAAGTTGATTTACCGCAGCCACTAGGACCAATAATAGCTGTAATTTTATTTTTGTAGATGTCCATTGACACCCCTGCTAATGCTTTATTTTTACCATAGTAAAAATTTAGATTACTAACTTTAATAGCTGTACTTAATTGACTCATAGTGATTGGTTGTTTGTGCATGGAGCTAAGTGAAATCAAAAATTGTATGAGAATGGTTATTTACGTTTACTAATAAGAGTACGAGAGAGTAAACTCGTAAACAAAACTAAACAGAGTAAAACTATGGCAGCAGTCCAAACCAATGCCGTTTTTTCTGGGGATGGCTCATTGTAAAGATTGAAAATTAATACGGACATAGATGCAGTGGGACTTAATAATCCATCTGACCAATTTAAGCTAAATAGAGCCGTGAAAATTAGTGGTGCTGTCTCTCCAGCAGCGCGAGCGATCGCTAGTAAAATACCTGTGGTAATTCCGGGTAATGCCGCAGTTAAAACAATGCAAAATGTGGTTTGTAATCGCGTACCACCTAAAGAAGCAGATGCCAAACGGAGGGAATTGGGAATCAGTTTTAATGCTTCTTCTGTTGCCAGCACAATTACAGGTAACATAATTACTGCTAAAGCAAAGCCACCTGCAAAAGCACTAAATTGTTTAAAGGTGATCACAATAATACCATAAACAAAAATACCCACTACAATTGACGGCACACCAGTCAAAATAGTGTTAATAAAACGAACAAATTTTGCAATGTGAGAACCTTGACTAAATTCCGCTAAAAATATTCCCGTCATTACCCCCACAGGAATACTAATAGCTGAAGCGATCGCCACCATTTTGATAGTACCTAAAATTGCATTGGCAAAGCCATCATCAATGACTGGTAACCAAAACATTTCTAGTTTAATTCCAGATAATCCTCTAGTTAAAATTTCCCAAACTATTGACAGTAATGGAACTAATGCCACTAGGGATAAAATAAAAGCGATCGCGGTCATACTATAATTAAATATTAACCGCCTTCCCGACAAAGGTTGCAGTAATTCTATTGCCAAATCTTCAGATTTATTTCCCGGATTGTGTTTACCATGTTTGGTCATATTTGATCGAGATGCATTATTTTTACTTTGAGCTTGGTATTTTTATCTTGAATAGCTATAATCAAACGTATGAATGCTCTATTTTCATGATTGTTGTTCGCCACGAATTAACTGTATAATTAGCACTGCACCAATATTTACTGCCAGGGTTAAAGCAAACAAAATTAGCCCTAAATAAGTTAAAGAACCAATGTGTAATATACTATCTGCTTCTGGAAATTCATTAGCTAATACTGCTGGAATTGAATAACCAGCTTCAAGTAGGGAAATACTAATCACAGAAGAGTTACCAATTACCATTGTGACAGCCATAGTTTCCCCTAAAGCTCTACCTAGAGCCAACATAGCTGCACTCAAAATACCGGAAGCACCAGCAGGAATGAGAACTTTAAAAATAGCTTCCCAACGAGTAGAACCTAAAGCCATAGAGCCAGTTCTTAATTCTTGGGGAATTACTAACAATACATCACGACTAATTGCAGCCATTGTTGGCAAAATCATAATTGCTAAAACTATCCCTGCAACTAACATACTCTGACCAAAGGGTTCAGTACTGAATAAAGGGATGATTTGTAAATGTTGAAATAGCCATCCTTGCAAAGGATTTAGCCACGGGATCAGAATATAAATTCCCCACAAACCAATAATTACACTGGGAATAGCAGCAATTAATTCCACTAACAAAGCAATAGGCGATCGCACCCATTTTGGTAAAAAATCTTCCGTAGTGACTAAAGCTACTGCTAAACCAATTGGTACTGCCAATATTAAAGCGAGGATACTACTGACTAAGGTTCCATAGATATAGGGCAAAGCACCAAAAACATCACCAGCAACATCCCATTCTTGGCTCCACAAAAACCCCAAACCAAACTTAGCAATTGATGGATAAGCTTGTTGAAAAATGACCCAACTCATCCAAAACAGGACGGCTACAGTCAACAAAGCAAAGCCATGAACTAACCAATTGAATCCTGTTTCTAGAAAGAAATTTATTCCCTTGGTATTAGTAATATCAATATTTCCAGAATTTGCAACTTGTCTCGATGGATTTGTCATTTCAGTTATCAGTTATCAGTTTCCTTATTGATAAATCGAGAAATAATTAAGAATGCAGTTGGGGGAAAATTTCTAAATTCCAAATTCTAAATTTTAAATTCTAATCTTGATACCGATTACTGTTTGGTCATATACAAATCTGTGTTAACTATGGAGAAAAGTAGGATAGGCAAACCCTATCCCACTGGGCGAGGAGAATAACGAAATTTATAAATTACAGGACTTACGCAAGGACAACGTAAACACAGTCATTGCGACGCAAGGAAGCAATCCCAAACGCCTGGTTTTTCGTAGCGAGTGCGTAAGTCCTAAATTAATTACTTGACATTGCTTTTAACTGTCTGTATTACCTGATTCGCCACGCTACTAGGAATCCTAGTGTAGTTAAGCTGACCATTATAATTTTGACCTTTGGTCAGAACCCACTCCACCCATTTTTTCACCGCTTGGGCTTTAGCTGGACTGGGGTATTGTTTGTAAACTAACATCCACGTTAGACCAACAATGGGGTATCCTTGCGCTGAATCCCCCACAAAAACTCGGTAATTAGTGGGGAAACTGACGCTAGATAAAGCCTTATTAGCAGCCTGTAAAGAAGGAGCTACAAATTGTCCAGATTTGTTCTGTACTTGGGCTGATTTGAGATTATTAACTGTGGCATATTCATAGTTAACATAACCAATAGAACCAGCAGTGCGTTTCACCAAAGCCGCTACACCTGCATTTCCTTTACCCTTAAGGCTCCTTGTTAGCCATTTTGGTTTTTTACTAGTACCAATTCTGCCTTTAAAGTAGGGATTGATAACACTCAAATGATTAGTAAAAATGAAGCTAGTACCGCTACCATCAGCACGCACTACGGTTCTAATAGATGCATTGGGTAGTTTAGCTCCAGGATTATCTTTTTGAATTTTTGGGTCGTTCCACTTAGTAATTTGACCGGAAAAAATACCTGGTAATGTGGTACGAGATAGTTTGAGATTATTTACACCGGGGAGATTATAAACCACGGAAACAGCACCTCCCGCAGTAGGAACAAGAATTACACCTCCCTTCACCTTAGCCATCTCTGCATCAGTCATTGCTGCATCACTAGCACCAAAATCCACAGTACCAGCAATAGTTTGTCTGATACCACCACTGCTACCAATCCCTTGATAATTAACTTTCAAGTTTGGATGTGTTTTTCTCACTTCACTAGCATATTTCACATACAGTGGTTGGGGGAAAGTTGCTCCAGCACCGTTTACGGTTTGCCCTTGGGCAATTGATGTAAATAAGGGTAAAAAGGCGATAGATGTTGTTATTGCTGAAGTCGTAAAGGCGCGATTCATAATGGTGAAAAAAGCCATATTAACCTTGTATTTAAGAATAAAATGAGTACTTCAGCTACTAGTAAAAAACAAAGACATACTATTTATAGTTATGAAGCGTTTAATTAATGTTTAAATCTAATTTAAATAATAGTTAATTCTCTTGATTAGTTGTAGTTACCTGAGAACAAGACGATTTTGGGAGCAGATTATGGCTGTTAGCAACTTTTGTTAAGATTCGCCACTTTGTTCCTTGTTTGCAAGTAGGGTGTGTTACCGCGCAGCGTAACGCACCATCCGGTAATATGGCGGGCGTGCGTTAGCTGCTAGCATAACGCACCCTACAAGTACTTTCATGTTTATCTTGTAACCGTCATAAAGGTTCTGATTTCGCTACAATAGACCAAGTTACTTTTATGGCTTTGGAAACTTCTTCTGGATTTGCCCATAACCATTTAATAGTTTTTTTGAAGCTATCGAATCCTTGACGGCTTATCAAAGTTATAAAAACTTTTTCTTTTTGTTTTAACCATTCTTCATCTGTCTGCAAATTTTTTTGAATTACCCATTGCTTCATGATTGATGAAGTAAATGAATACATATTTGTTTCTTCATTTACCTGATGAACAATTACAGCTTGTTCTTTAAGCTTGCTGAGTTCACGCTCTCTTTGGGAGAATATGAGGTCAATTCCATTTAAATCAAACTATTTTTTATTATGTAACTGACCTTCTAAATTACAGAGTGCTATGAGCATCAATAAAGTCTGTTCTACTTCTGTTGCTCTTGACCAAATCGTTTGAAAAATATGCGTGGTGGTGCTTTTAAAATCATCTGTAAATGATTGCAAATCAGGAACTTTATCAGTTTTTAACTCTCTGTAAAACAAAAAACCAGCAATTTGTAGTAGAGTTGGATGTCCATTAGCAATTTCCCGAATTGCATCCCTCACTTCTGGTGTTTTTAATGGACTTATGAATTGAGCAATTTCGGCGTTCTTAAATGGCTTGAGATGCTGAAATAGATAGTGATTATACCAGGGAGATTTGCTGGGATTGAGTGCGGGACCAAGTTCACTTAGCCTTCTGAGTTATGTCACAATCATCGAGAGATATTGTCTCTCCCGACAGTGAACAGCCAAATTACGACACTCACTCAAGAATTGTTCCATCTCGTCGTGGGTGTATTTCTCGTTTTCTTGGAGTGCAACGTCATAGTCATCTACCAGCAATACCAAGAACCTGTTCTGTTTCCCAAGTGTCCGCAATATCTGGCGTAAACTATCTTTTGTGGTGTTACCTTCTTGTATGAGTTGGGCAATCTCAGCCTGCAATGCAGGTGTATTGTTTAATTTATCTTTAAGTAAACTCAGAACTTCTCGCCAAAAGCCAGAAGGAGTAAAAGGATAGATACTCTCACAATTAAGCAAAACAATTACAGCCTGGGATGGATGGGTCTAGTCCTTGTTCTTCCCAAGTAAGGAAAGGCTGCATGACGAGCCAAATTGCGGTGTGCTTCCCCAAACTCCTGGGCAAACCCTTCAACCCGTCTTTGGGCGATTCGCATTTCCCGCTCCTTATTTGTGGTAGGCATCAAATCACCTCAACTGACTCCCATCCAAGATTAAAACCAAAATTAAATATTATCCCGCAGCCAATTTCTAAAAGCTTGAATTGCTTGGCTGCTGCCAATAACTTTACTCTGCTGGACGTATTGATTTACTAACTCAATTATCGGCATACCTGGAAAAGTAGGACTAGAATCTGACTCTGCATATTTTCCATTTTCTAAAACATTAATTTTTAACCCTTGTTTTCCATATCGCCACAGTTCTGGTACTCCCAAAATTTGGTAATTATCTAACTGTGTACGGGAAGTCAAATCAATTTCTATGGCTAAATCTGGAGGTGGATCGACACCCATATCGAGGCGATTTTTACCGATTACTGCCCCTTGATTTTGAATATAAAAACAGGCATCCGGTTCTACTCCTTGACTCATTTTTTTGTTTTTTAGGGTTGTTGAACCTAAAGCATCGTAATTAATACTTTGTTCGTTCAATAAAATTTTCACCATATCGCCAATAATTTCTTTGGCTTTTTCATGTTCTGGTAAGGGAACCATAATTTCTAAAAAACCATAACTATAGGAAATTCTGGCAGTACGATGTTCTCCCAATTCCGCCAAAATATTTTCAAATTGCTGCCAGCTAACATCCTCAAGCAACAATTGCTGTCCCGGTTGAATCCTCAATTGTCTTAACTCTAATAGCATAAAGATTCATCCAACTCTTTTACTACAATATATCGACCCCTCAACACACTAATTGCCGCATTCATCCCCTGGGAATTCATCTCAAACATCGGCACAAAACGGGCAATTTCCCCAGCCGTAGTTTGTCCCCAGCATTCACTCGGCATCGGGTTGAGCCAAGCCAAATAACGCACAGAGTACTGTAAATCCTCAATCCATACCTTAGTATTATCAACCCGTTCCTGGTCAAAATTTCCCCGTGCTGCCCCCGCATCGCTAATAATTAATACCACTGCTCGTTCGCCCATTTCCTCCAATATTTCCGAAACTGTTTAATAATATTTTCATTCAAGAGTCTATTAATTTCACTAATGATTCTTCAACTTCCTTGAGAGAATCTCTTGTTTCCACAACTCGTTCTCGCCGACCAATACGTTCAAAAATTTCTAATGCTTTATTGAGCCATTTTTCTGCTTCTTTGAGTTTAATTTCTTTTCTGGAAATATAAGATTCCATTCCTGCTGAACGTTGTTCGAGAAGTCCATAACCTCTATAACACCAAGCAATTGTATGAGTTCTACCAATAAATTCAGCTATTTTTAAAGCCTCATCAAACCTATGGCGAATTTCTTCAATTGGCTTTTCTTGCAATAATATTTCCACATGACCTAAGTTAGCAGCACTAAAAGAAATTAAGGCTTCTTTATTCTGCCACTGGCTTTTTTGAGCATTTTCTAAAACTTTAGAGTAAAATTTTTGAGCAGATTCATAATGCAGTCTACTTTCAACATTTTGATTAATTTCATTTTTCCAATAACCCATATCCATTGCCAAGTCTCCCTGATTGGAATCGATTAAGGCTATTGCATAATCAGGTTCTTCAAAAGTCCATTTCGTACCTTTGTTTTCGATATATAAAACCATGAGATTGCGAGCTTCATCATGATAATTATTTGCTTTTTGAAAAAGCTGTTCAATTTTCTGATTGGCTGACGCTCGATGATTATGTTTGAATTGTTCCATCGCCTCGCCATGAGATATTAAGGCATTAAGTTGAGATATTTTAGCCTTGTAAAGTGTAATAAAAGCATTATTTATCGGAATTTTATCTAGATTCTCTTGAGCTTTAGCCAGCCATTTTTTCGCTTCTCCATAATTATTCTGACGGCAACAAACCCAACCCGCATTGAAAGCAGAACGCCATGCAGCTTCATAATCTTTACCAGGAGAATCATGCTCAAGCTCAGATGCTGAAGTGCAGATTTGAATGCGAGTATCCCAAAAACCTCTCTCAAATAGAAAATGACTTAATGAGTCAACTATTTTGAATGTATTTGTGAATTCCCTCTGATTCCGGCACCACGTAAATGCAGCTAAACAATTAGGTAAATCTTGCTCTAGTTCTTCATATTTCTCTAAGCCTAATCCTGGTCTGGCTAATTTTTCCATTAGAGCAATAAAATATTTAACGGCTTCGCTATATATTCCTCGCTTTAATGCTATATCATCATCAATTTTATTCCCAGCAAAGCTTCGAGTTAGAGGGTGGATTGAAAAACGCAGTTTTTCACCGCCCATTCTGTCTCGATTGGGTTGTATTAATGACATTTTGATTAAATATTCAATTGCTGACTGAAAATTTTCTGGTTTAATACCACTTACTATTTGGATTGCTTCTTCAGATGCTGGAGCAGTGAAAAAAGTCATGCTCATTAAGATTCGACGAGTTGCATTTTGCAGTAAATCCCAAGAGTTTCCAAAAATACTTTCTAACATATTATTGACTTGAGATTCATTGCCAATGATTCCATTATTTTGTTGCCTATCACGATGTGTTAATTTTCTGAGGACAAACTTCAGTGGAATACCTTGTGATAACTGCCCAATTATTAGCTGAAGAGCGAGAGGTAATCCAGATGTTATTTCATAAATGTTTTGAATATCTTTTCCTGACAAGATTTCTTGAATTCCTTGGTTTTCTCCAATCTCTTTCAACATCCTATCCGTTTGAAGAAATGTAAATCCCTCTAAATTAATTACAGAATAATCTCTTGGTAAAATATGTCTAGTTGTAATTAAAACTTTGCTTGGGTAAAAATTATTTTCAGCCAGAAATCTATCGACTTCTTTATCTCCAATTCGTTCAAAACTGTCAACAACTAAAAGATATCTATCCTCACGAAGTAGTTGCGAGACCTTTTCCTGTTTCTGAATCATTGTTAATCGATCTGAACGATAGCCGATTCCTCTGAGTACGATATCTAATAAATCAGCTAAATCAATGGGAGAATCATTTGCAGATGCCCAAATAACTTTTCTAAACAACCCTTCTACTTTTCTAGCAGCCTCAGCAGCTAATACAGTTTTACCTGTTCCACCCATGCCACGTATAACTATATTCCTTACCCATTTTTCTTGTGATTTTAAAGCCTCTTCAATAAATTGTTGCTCTTTCGGTCTTTCAATAAATTTGATTGGTGAAGGAATATTATATTTAGAAGAGCTTTCAACAAAAGAAGTATCATTGAGTGATATTTTCTCATTCAAGAGCGAAATTTCACGACGTAACTCTAAATAATTTTGCAGTAAATATTCTGGGCATCTATCCATGCCTCCTTGATCGGCAATGCTTTTCCCTAATTTTGTTAATTGAAATTTCTTCCCTTCTAACTCTTGATAATAATTTGGCTGCATAATTATTTCCTGTTTATTATTATCTGAATGATTTCTTTTTGACAATGATTGTCTTCTTGTAACCCTTGAAATCGAATTATATCCCTCGGAATCTTCTGTATCTTGATTATTTCTATTGCTGGAATAACTATCTCTGATTCTAATTATATCGATCCCATTTCCATGCCTACTAATTTCTGGATTTTGAGATATCTTCGTTTGGGAATAATATCTTTTAAATTCCTTGTCAACAAAATTTGCTAGAGTAAAATCATTTACCCAGTCATCTTCTTGGTTTTGTTTGGGATCGAGTCCTTTCAACAAAGCTCCTGTTAGTAGTCCATGCTTACCATCCAAATGTTGGTAAGCAACTTCATAGTCACGGGATGCTGCGAGCAGAAAGCGATCGCACCCAGAACCAGAACTCTGCCTTCCCAGTCCAATATCTCTAAAATTCAGCAATTCCCCCGCAAAACAGCAATCCAACCAAATAACTTGTTGTTTAACTTGGCTTTTCTGTAATATATTCCATAAATCTTCCAGTGATATACCCCATTGCCCTTTGCTGGGATTAGCATCGCTAGTAGCCAAAAAACCTTGTCTCAGTGCTCCCAAAGTCTTTCGCATTCCATGCCCAGCAAAAAATAACAGTGCAGTTGCTGGAACATTATCGCTATTTGGCAGAAATAGGTTTGCGATCGCCGCTTCTAAATCTTCTGTCTTTACACTTTTATTTGGGTCTACCTGTAATTTCCCGTCAATTATGCTTTCTGGTAGACGTTTAACTCGAAAATCCCCATATTCTTCCAGCACCCGCGCGATCGCCTCTGCATCAGCAGCAGGTGTTGTCAAGTGCTTTGCTTTACCTGTTGTATCCTTTAAAAAAGGATATTTATTGATACCAACTACAAGTGCATCTCGTCTCATAGTAAATAAATATACATTTATACTTTGTATCAAATACCCGGCTTAATGAATTCTTCCATTCCCAACACCTTACTAGCTCTGTTACTGGCTCTCAAAGAGTTACAAATTACCTTAAAGCAAGATGAACAAGCAATTCTACAAGAAGTTGGACAACAACTTGATACTAAACCTGATTACTGGGACTTTATCCAAGAACAGATAACAGCACTTATTGAAAATAATTATAGCTTAAACCAAATTTTCCAAGCGAAAATACGTAAATTAGAAGGTTTGGAAGGTCGAGTACCGAGAGAATTTTTGCCTAATTTCGCTGAGTTAAAAAAAGAACTTTTTGGAGAACCAAAAAAAATAGTAACCTTCGATGGTTCAATCAACGGCGAAAAATATGATCGCACCAAACAAATAATTGATATTACTAGCACTATCCTACTGACAGAAAACCAAGACCAAACCACTAAGCAACTCGTTTTTTTAGAACAAATTTATCAGTACGTAGAAAATTATCGCTACTTTAATACTTACTTTACCGAACCCAAAAACCAAACTATAATACCCCCAAGCGAACCCCTCATCCACGGACAAACGTATTTTCTCTGTATAAACATTAGCCCCGAACCCCAAGGAATAGATACAACTCCCTTCCCAGATAAAACCTTAACTCAGGTTTGGAACGACCAAGACACCCTACTTCTCGATGTGGTGGTTACTTCCAAGGATTTTCATATTAATGCAACTATAAAAAACTTATCCTTACCCCACACAGGTGCATCTGATAACCTGATATTTACAGTCAAACCTGATAAATTTGGCGATCGCGGTTACATCCAAGTCGAATTATTTTACCGTGGCTATTTGCTTCAGTCCAAGCAACTGACAATTCTCATTCTCCCCACAGTTGGTGCAGACATCCCCGAATCCTTGCGTCCTCCCCAAAGTAGTCGCGTCACATTTACTACCACCGATTTACTTACCAACGAACAACTCGCACTGCTTCCCGAACGGGTATTGACTGTAGATGTGGAACTTGACCAACGGGATGGGAGTATTGATTTTCGCTTTCTCGATCGCACCCACAGTAATGAAGAACTGGCATTTTACGATACTACCTTACAACCTGCTGCATTGGGTCATGCGATCGCAGCTATTCGTCAGCAACTAAAATTAGTTTCAGAGAGTGAATATTGCTGGTCTGTTGAGGGAAGTATGGAGTCTCTCAATACCTGGCTTCCCAGTTTAGCATACGTCGGACGCGAACTTTACCGTCTACTTTTACCTGCAAATCAAGCTGATGTCAGCGAAAAATCACAAGCTGTATTAATTCCCAATACCGTTATCCAAGTCAACCCAGTGTTAGGAAAAGTAACAATTCCTTGGGCTTTATTATACGAGCGAAAAATCAAACAGAGTAAACGAAATCCAGTGTGCGAAAATTTTACGCAACACGACCTAGACTGTACTAATTGTCCCCATAAAAATGACCAAAAAATTATTTGTCCCTATGCATTTTGGGGTTATCGTTATTCCATCGAACAGTTGCCATGTTGGACTAGCAATAAACACAATTATCCCGTAGCATTAATGCGACAAATTCAAAATGAAAGGCAATTACAACTAAGCTTCAATGTCTATCGAGATTTTCAACTTTGGCAAGCACATTTACCCAAATTACAAGCCGCAGGTTCGGTAAATATATTCCCTGCCGAGGAAATGTTAGAGTTAGAAAGTATTTGGAGTGAACATGGTAAAATATTAGATTTAGTGTATTTCTACTGTCATGGTGGCATAGAAGAAATGCCAAAACGACCTTATTTAGAAATTAGCGATGACCGAATTTATAGCAACTTTATCGAATGTTATGAATCAACTTGGCTGCATCATCCCCTCGTTTTTCTCAACGGTTGTGCAACGGGTGATTACAGTCCGGAAAGCTATGTGAGTTTAATTGATGATTTTTTGAATGCAGGAGCAAGTGGAGTAGTGGGAACTGAATGTCCTGTGTCAGAAATATTCGCAGAATACTACGCGACAGAGGTATTCAAACGTTTGTTTGCAGGGGAAGCGATGGGACAAGCAATGCTAGCTGTACGGCAAAATTTACTACAACAGTATTATAATCCTCTAGGCTTGGTTTATTCTTTATATGCTGCCCATGAAATTGCCTTAGCTCGTTCGGTAACTCAAAATTAAAACATAGCCATAAATAGTATGAAACGCTGGATTTTGACTGCGGTTTGTTTATTCTTAATTACTCCCACACCTGTCTTAGCAAATACGATTATTACAGTTGATGCTAAAGATAAACCTTTGCAGATAAAAGGTTGGTTGAACGAAGAAAATACCCTCATTGGTAGCATACGTCTTTCTGCTCCAACCAAAGTAGAACAATTTATATTCCTGGCTTCCGATTTGCAGCGTCAAAAAGGGGATGAAATCATCGGTCGTCAACAGATATCTTTTATTGGTGAAACTAAATTACAAGCCGGTATACCCAAAGATTTCCAGGTTAAAGTTAGCAATCCCCAGTCTCCAGGAACCTATAAAGGACAAATTGAAATACGACTTCCCGCTCAAAAACCGCAAATTATTGATATTAATGTATTGGTAAAAGCCAGACCAAAATTAACACCTGTACAAGGAAATCAGCAGGTACAGTTGCAATTAACCCAATGTAATTGGTGGTTAGATTGTTGGTTAGCCCATTTAATTTTTAGCAAAAGTGCATTTTTACAAACTTGGGATTTAGCTTTTGATAATACAGAAGATGTAGATGTAAAAGTGACAGATGCTAAGGTATTATTGAAAGGAGAACAAACAGGATATCCATTAAGCTCAAACCACATTAAAGTACCCAATATCCCTCAAACTTTAAAATCTAAGCACATAGTTGAATTACCTTTAAATTGGGAGACGAACAAAATACCTCCCGACCGTTATACAGGAGCAATTTATTTGTCCTTAGAAGGAGCGAAGGAACCTTTGATTCTTCCCGTTAATTTGACAATGCGGATTGCTCCCCTAATTCCATTTTCTATATTGATTTTTGGCATTATTGGCGGTCGAATCACCAAATATATGCAAGAAAAGGGTATTCCCCAAGCTGAGGTATTCGGTAAGCTACAAGAATTAAAAAACCAAGTTGATCAAGCTGACCCAAAAGACAAAGAAATTCTTAATCCCATGCTATCAGAAGCCGAAAAATTAGTGCATGATATGAATTTAGAATTAGCAAACAAAAAAATTGAGAAAATATCTGCTCGTTTGGAAGTTTTGCAGAAATTACGCAATATAGAACAACAATTGGAAGACTTTAAAAATCATCCTCAAGTGAAGGGGGAAAATGGGATTATGCAAAAAATCAATGATATTCGGAAGAAAATTAAGTCAGATGAGGACGCAAAAAAATTATTGGAAGAATTACAGCAAGATATAGATAAATTAAAATCTACATCAATGATGGGGGATAAAACACCGATTAATTTCTCAGAAGTTATGAAAGGGGTAAAAGATGCAGTAGATGCTGCTAGTGCTGCGGTGCAATCTAACCTGGAAGAACCTGTGGTGGAAGAGTCTGTAAATAAATGGGTGCTGTGGTTGCAAAAATCCCTGGCTTTCTTATCTGGAAGTAAGTTTCGCACACAAGTAAATTATTGGTTTGCACGTCCTTTGTTTTCGCTGATGCTGTTGCTTGGTTTATCGATAGTGGGAATGCGTTCTTTATATGTACAAAAGGGATCAACTTTTGGTGCTGACCCTTTTTCTGATTATTTGGGTTTGTTAGTTTGGGGATTAAGTGCAGATGTGGCTAGTCGCAGTTTGAGTAATTTGGCTGAGGGAGAAGAAAAGAAAGAGTGATTTTGTGTTTTCTTCTCTCTAATTCTAGAGTTTAAAATTGCTTAATTACTTAGCTGATTATAGCTGTCAGACAGACAATTACTCTGCGGATTATGCAAGCGATCGCTCAATATAGTTATACCAGAAAGGGAGTAGCTAATGTGTTGACAGAATATCGAGAAAACTGGGATAGATATTGGAGTAGTATTCATGACCCTTCTGAAGTCTTGTGGAATGTTCCACATCCCCTAGGTGTCAAACTTGATTTTGAACGTTTCCAGCCTTTTTTTAAAGACTCTCATTTACCACTAATTGATTGATTTTGGCTGTGGAGACGGCACACAAACTCAGTTTTTTGCCCAGCATTTCACCCAAGTAATTGGCTTAGACATTAGTCAGAAAGCGATAGAATTGGCACGTATTCAAGCACAACATCTAGGATTATCTATTACTTACTACGTTCTAGATAATTTAGAAAAAATACAGCAAATTCATGAGCGTTTCAATGTATAGCATCATATCCTGCTATTCTTAATGCCTGAACTGTTAAAGGAGAAACACCCATATCTGCCAAAAATTTCATACTGTTGTTTCAGTAAAGGGACGAACTTCTTCACTAGCCAGAAATACTGCATACTGAAGACAAGCTTGAATATCCTCAGCTTCTAGGTAAGGATAAGCTTCCAAAATTTCCTCAGTTGTCATACCATTCGCTACTAAACTCAACACCAAAGATACAGTAATTCGCATACCACGAATACAAGCACGTCCACCCATAATTCGTGGGTCAAAAGTTATACGTTCAAACATAATGTTTTCCTATTTTCTCTAGATATATAGTTAGGATGAGGGAATTATAAGAAAAAACTCGCAAAAATTCATCCCATCATTCCATTATCATCTCTTGACAACGCCCGCATCAAATATCAAGGGAGCTTACCGGCTCCCACTACGTAATATTTTTTTAAATTTGGGATGCTCTTAAATGTAAAACTTTAGCTTTCTTGCCAAAAAAGTGGAAGTTGGTTGATGACAAACAATTTATTAACATTGACAAATAATTAGTTAACCCCAAATTACACCCAAAAATTTTTGCAACCTCTTTCTCTGTTTTTTTGCACTTCTTTTACTACAACTCTAATTTGGGTAATCCTTCTGGTAGTTAGAAACGAAGTTCAAAAACTCTGTGTGAAAATTCTCGATCTTAAATACATTCATCAAATAAACAACCCAGCATCAACATGAAAAAAATCACCTAAAGCTTTTGCTTGTGCTTTGCTAATTTCTCTCTTACCGTTGATAATCTCGGATACCACACCACTCGAACCAATTACACCGATTAAATCTGCTTGTTTCAAACTGCGAACCTCCATCAAATGCAGCAGCATTGACAGTGGTGTTGTCTCACCCATCGGGTATTGTTCATTTTCATACTTTTCTATCAGAGTAATCAATAATTCATATAAAGCTGATTCTTCCGTTGTGCGGTTAGTTTTATGGGCAAGTTCTTCTGCTAATACTATTGCTTGTTCATTCTCTTCGTCATTTGTAATTAATTTGGGTTGATATTTAGCTAATAACTGAGCATAAGTTTCAGAATTAAAAGTAAGGGTCATTTTTTCACCTGCGTATTTTTGTCGGGGACTAATCACAGAATATTGAATGTTATATCCGTATTTTTTCTATGTCAGTAGAAAAGTATCGAAAGTTATAACTGGAGTTTAGACTAAATTCTTTTTTAAAGGCTAAAACCCTTGTGTAGCAAGCATTTTAAACTTCGGAATCAAAAACACTCCATAAATCATCAAAGCCTCTCTGGATAAGGGTTTGGCGGTTTGATTGGTAAAATTAGTCTAAACTCCAAACTCTGAATCAGAGTAGTAAAAAAGCAAAAACCCCCAAAAACAATGTAGTTGGGGGTTTTACTTAGAAAGCGGGTGAGGGGAATCGAACCCCTATCATTAGCTTGGAAGGCTAAGGTTTTACCACTAAACTACACCCGCAATTTAGCAACCTCATAAATATAACACGACCTTTACTAATTTTCAAGCATTGAGCCAGGTGAATTTGGTTCCTCAATGGTAATTTTGAGAATCAAATTACTAACCTCTGGTTTGGTACCATTATTGTTGGCAGCTGGTTTAAATTTGCGATCGCGGAAATGAGCGTTGAGAAATTTTTTATATTGTGTCTTATTGGCAGCTAATTCTTGGGGCGTAATCCGCAAAACAAATACCTCTTCAAATTTACCATTTTTATCAATTACCAAACTGGCAAGCAGATTTGCGGCTTTTAGTTCGGGATGTTGAGCCAGAATATTAATGGCTACAGTGTCTTTTTTGCTACCCAGATATTCAGCCATCTTATCCGGAGGTGCATTTGATCTGAGTTTTAATGCAAGTACATCTGATCGAGACAAAGGATCTATTCTGACTATAATCCCCCCTCCTTGATTACGATCGCTGGAAGAGGATGGCTGATTAGATGGAAGATTGGAATCTAATTTTTGTCCTGTTCCTAGTTTAATTTCTTCCCTAGCTCGATCCCATGGTTTATCAATATCACCGTTCTTGGTTTCGGTGTTGGAATTGGTTGCAGTTTGTGGTGGTTGCTTGTTGGTTCCGGTGTTGGGATTGGCTGGAGTTTGTGGTGGTTGCTTGTTGGTTCCGGTGTTGGGATTAGCTGGAGTTTGTGGTGGTTGCTTGTTGGTTCCGGTGTTGGAATTGGTTGCAGTTTGTGGTGGTTGCTTGTTGGTTCCGGTGTTGGAATTGGTTGGAGTTGGTGGTTGGCGAGTGGCTCTCTGAGTCTTATTTGACTGTGTTACTCGTTTTTGAACAATATTGTTTTGGGGGACAGTTTTTTTTGTAACAGGTTTAGATGTATTAGGCGATCGCTTTTTTGGAGTAACCTTTTTTTTCCCGTTATCGGTTAATGCAATTCCATCTGCAGCTACATTTTTCTGGGGTATTTGTCTAGAAGGATTATTGGGAGTGACTTGCTTGGTTGAATTTACTGGCGTTCTTTTGGCAGTGGATTTGCGATCGCCAACACCCAATTTGGTAGCTTTTTTAGCTGGAGCCACTTCTACAAAATCAATGGGGACAACAGTTACAGAATTTTGTTGTCCAAACAAATTCCATCCAGGAAAGCGTATTAACCATATGGCTAACAAATGTAAGATAACTGAGACTGTAACCACTAAAAACCATAAGCCTGGTGGATCTGTATGTCGTCGCCAGGGTTGGTTGCTAACTTGAGTTTTGTTACTAATGGCCTGTGTCATTTCAATTATCAGTTACCAATTATTTGGTCACTATTGACCGTTTGCTGACTACCCCTAAACTTATGTATAATAACCTGTTTCAATGATAGAAGACCCTAGTGATAACTTATAGATTTGCTAAAATCTCTGGTATCTTTGGTGTAACAGAAAAACTTAAAACTGTTTCATCAACTCCCTTTAATTCTAAAGGATGACCCTTAGTAATTTCCTCATCTTCTAAATAATCTGCCACCGCAGCAGATACTAAAATTCCACCAGGTTCGGCTGCACTCTGCAACCTAGCAGCAATATTCACACTCGGACCAATGGCTGTATAATCAGCACGTTCCCTACTACCAAACATTCCCACAACGGCTGTACCTTGGTGAATACCACACCGGAATTGCAGACCAGAACGTCCATCAGTGTCAAACAAGCCTTGTTCTCGCCATTTCTGATTTAATTTATCTAAAGAACGATACATAGCTCTGGCAGTATTAATCGCACGGCGTACTTGCTCGTTAGGAGTGAGGTCTTCGGGAGCACCAAACAAGGCTAAAATGGCATCACCCATAAATTTATCTACAGTACCGCCATTGTCAAATACATCCTTAGTCATGGCTGATAAATACTCATTGAGTAATTCTGCCACTTTTTTAGACCTGAGAGTATTAGATAATTGCGTAAAACCAACAATGTCACTAAAAAGAACGGTAATTAACCGTGGTTCGGGACGTAAATCGAGGGTTAAATCCCCATGTGATGCCTTTTCTACCAATGCAGGTGGGAGAAAACGTTGGAGTACGGATTCTGTGAGGTAAGAATTTAATTCCACAACCCGCCTCTCATTTTCCTTCAAGGCTAAAAGATTCCTTACTTCTGCTAGAAGTTCCCGATCATTAAATGGTTTAGCTAAATAGGCATCTGCACCCTTTTCTGTACCGCTAATCCGGGTTTCTTCATCTACTTTGGCTGTTAATAAGATAATTGGTATTCCCCTTAAATTTTCGTGATTGCGAATCATCTGAATCATATCCAATCCAGATACTAAGGGCATCATCAAGTCACTGATAATCAGACTAGGGGTGATTTTTTGAGCTACCTGAAAGCCTTCTGCACCATTACGAGCAGTTTGTACTTGATATCCACTATTTATCAGGGTATTAGACACATAGGTTCGTAAATCTGGATTATCATCTACAACCAGAATTAAGTGTCCTTTACCATTGGTTGAATTTTGATATTCCTTCTCTTGAGGCAGTTCTACCGTAATATTTTCAATATTTTCTATAGATTCAATTAATTCTAGATCGGCTAACTCTACTGCTGCACGATTTATATTTACTTCCGTAGATGCTTCTTTAATCTGTTCTGGAGGTAAGTGTTTTGCTCCAGGCATTAATGACACTGTAAAGGTAGTGCCTTCTCCATAAACTGACTCTACAGAGATTTCGCCTCCATGTACTTCTACTAATTCTTTAACTAGTGCCAAACCTAAACCCGTACCTTCATAGGAACGATTCTCTGAACCTTCTGCTTGGCGGAAACGCTCGAATAGATGGGGAATTTGCTGTTCTGCAATGCCAATGCCAGTATCTCGTACCTGTAGCACGCACCGTTCCCCACTATTTTCCAAGCTAATACTAATAGTCCCATTTTCTGGGGTGAATTTCATGGCATTCGACAGGAGATTATAAACTACCTTGTCAAATTTTTCGGCATCTAAATATACCTGGGGACAGGGTTCTAATTTAGTAACTACACTGAGTCCCTTTTTCTCGCAGTAAGGGGTAAATGACTCGACAATTTGTTTGACAAATTCTGCTAAATCGCAAGGATGGAAACTAGGTTGCATCCTCTTAGCGTCAAGACGTTGGAGATCTAGCAATTGATTTACTAGCCTGAGCAAACGTCGGGAATTACGGAGAGCGATCGCACTTTTTTCGGAGGATAAACCCTCACCTGTGGCAACTGCTGATTCTAGTGGTCCTTGAATTAAAGTGATGGGAGTGCGGAATTCGTGGGAAATATTTTGGAAAAATTCTGTTTTTTGTTTATCTAGTTCTAATAACCTTTCTGCTTGCTCTCGGGTTTTCTGATATAGGCGAGATTGTTGTACAGCAAGTGCAGCTTGAGCTGCCACGGATTTTGCCAATTCAATCTCCGAATTACTCCACTGGCGGGATCGATCTATTTCACGTAGGGTGATACTGCCAATACTTTTACCATCTGCTAACAAAGGAACCACCATTAGCGATCGCGATCTATCCCTCAAAGGTAAATCAAACCCCTTATCTTTGGGAGCAATATTATTCATATCCCCCACTATTACAGGCTCTTGAGTCCGCAACATCTCCTGAAGAATCGGATTGCCTTGAATGGGTACTTGAGATTCGGGTAATTGCTGATTATCAATGTTTTTATAACTATAATTGTTATTTTCTATGCTTTCTGTAGCATCATATAAACCCACACAATGCACATACTTATCTTCCTCTGTCCACAAAGATAAGACACAACCATCAACTTGTAATGCCTGTCCTAGTTGTTGGGTAATAGCAGCAAAAATTTCCTGTGGATCTAAACTAGAGCGAATGGCACTGGTAATAGTATTAATTAGGGCTTCTCGTTTTGCCAAAGAACGCACTTGTTCGTAGGCATAAGCCTGAGATAAAGCTAAAGCTGCTTGATCTGCAAGCATCATCAACATTTTGACTTCATCATCCGCCCACAACCTTTGGCGATGCTCTGGGGACTCCTCTGCCCTAACGCACTGGTGCAAAGCCATTACAGCCATTAACTCTTGGCGACAGATTAAAGGTACAATTAAGCTCGAAGAAATATTAGCTTTAGCAAAAGCAATGGTACGTTGTTGCAGTTCCTGGGTATCCCCAGAAATCCGCTCATCGTTGGCAACATCCTGAATTACCAGGACTTCATCGGTTTCCCACACTGTTTCAGCTAATAGAGACAGATGGGCAGAATTATCGGCTGATTCGTCTATTTTCTCAAAGGTAGCTGGATTCTGATATATAAATCCTTCACTGACTAACTTGCCATCTTGAAAGGGACGCAAAAGACAGACATCCACTTCCAACATCCGACCTACACTGTCAACAATAGTTTGCAGAATTTGTCGATAGTCTAAAGCTCCGCGAATGGTATTTGTGACCGTATTCAACAGAGATTCTTGACGTAAAGTGCGAGTTAGCTCCTGAGTCCTAGCTTTGAGAACATTGTGGGTGTCTAGAGCTTGACGAACAACAGCTGCTAGCTCTTCTGGTTCCCAAGGCTTAGTCACATATTTGAATACCTTACCAGTATTGATGGCATCCACCAAATCTTCTACATCGGTGTAGCCAGTTAAAATGATCCTGATAATGTCTGGGTATTGAGTTGCTGTTAAGCTCAAAAATTCTGTCCCGCTCATCATTGGCATTCTTTGATCGGAGATGATTACAGCCACCTCCCCTTCTTCTGCCAACAAATTGAGTGCATCAGGACCAGAAGTTGCTTTCAGCACCTTATATTGACGATAAAAGGTGCGGTAAAGTAAGTCTAGATTGTCTTGTTCGTCATCGACAACCAAAATTTTCGGTTTACTTTTTTTTACTTGGGATTTCATGCACTGCTTCCCTGCCAAAACAGCAGTTGAGTAAATAATAATTTGCTTGAATAAGAATTAGAATTAGTCACATAACAGCAGAATCTTGTCACAGACAACCTCATCTGCCTACAGTGATATAAATAGGACTTATGCGGGGAGAACGTAAGCACAGTCATTGCGACGCAAGGAAGCAATCCCAAAAACCTAATTTCTCGTAAGGAGTACGTAAGTCCTAATAAATTCAAAGAATCTTTAATCATAATTTTCTATGCTCTGATCTGGTGACAATCTCCAGCCCTCATAGATACCCAGAATTTTGAGAATCTCTCTCTGTGTGAGTTGTTTATCTCATGGATTTTTGTCTGCCAAATTTTGCTCCACCTCCGGCACAAACTGCTAAATAAAACACTTAGTACTCAAGCTTGGCTAAAATACCTAGCTGTGGCCACATATTAAGTTTTCCCGTTGTAGTAGTTTCGCTAACACTTTTTGGTAAATTTTATTAGCACCAATGATTATGAATAAATCAAGATTACATAAATGCAAGATAACAAATAAGTATATTATTAGACTGAATAGTCATCATACAATAGTAATTACCCTTATGTTCGTAACTTAACCATTGGCATAGATAGATATGTGTGTATTAATACTGTGTTGGCAGGAGTAATGAGTAAGAGACTCACAATGCCAAAAAATACATCGAACTATGCCAGGTTTATTCTATTGTTGATCAGGCAGAAATGGGAAGGCAGATAAAAATTTAATACTACTCGGTGGGTACCTGGTTGAACTGGTAAATTTGGTTTGGAGAAAAGGTTAAAGGGTAAGGGGTAAAGGGGGAAGGAATAAGGCTACTTACATAGTTGATGGTGCTGGCGCAGCCTGCCCTCTGGGCTGAAAATTTTTTTCATCGAGACTGCCTGATTCAAGTTTCGTACCTTAACACACCCTAGTTCTGCTCTGAACTCGTAAAATAGAGGTAGACTTTGTTGAGATTTGTATAGTTAAGGCTAACTTGTCATGGCTGCCGCCGTCTTCATCGAAAATTTAAAAAAATGCTACGGTTCGGTTGAAGCCGTTAAAGATGTTTCTTTTCAGGTACAACCAGGGGAAATTTTTGGTTTACTCGGTCCCAATGGAGCGGGTAAAACTACTACCCTCCGGGCATTGTGTACTCTGATCACACCAGATGCAGGTAAAATTGAAGTCTCTGGAATTTCTGCGATCGCCAACCCCAGAAATGCTAGGAGAAGGCTTGGTTATGTTGCCCAGGAAGTGGCGTTAGATAAGATGCTGACTGGACGGGAACTTTTGCAACTACAAGCAGCACTTTATCATCTTCCCAAAAATGCGATCGCTCCCCGAATTGATGCGGTTTTAAAGTTACTGGATTTACAGGAATACGCTGACAACAAAACTGGTACTTATTCCGGTGGTATCCGCAAGCGTCTTGATTTGGCTGCGGGTTTACTCCATTCCCCAGATGTATTGGTATTGGATGAACCCACCGTAGGATTAGATATTGAAAGTCGGTTTATCGTTTGGGAATTCCTCCGTAAACTCCGGGAGGCTGGAACTACAGTATTAATTACCAGCCACTATTTAGAAGAGGTGGATGCATTAGCCGATCGCGTGGCTATTATCGATCGCGGTGTGGTAATTGCTACGGGTACTCCATCAGAATTAAAAGATCGGGTGGGTGGCGATCGCATTACCTTACGTATCCGGGAATTTTCCCCAGCAGAAGAGGCTCAAAAAGCTGAAGAATTATTGCGATCGCTTCCATTTGTTCAAGAAATTATCATTAATCATGCCCAAGGTAACTCTTTAAATTTGGTAGTTACTCCCGAACATGGTGTGATGAACAATATTCAAGAAACTTTGAGCCAAGCCGGATTACCCGTGTTTGGTATTGCCCAATCTCGCCCTAGTTTAGATGATGTTTACCTCGCTGCTACGGGACGCACCCTCTTAGATGCAGAACTAGCTGCTGTTGGAAAGCGCGATCCCAAGGCAGAAAAGAAGCAAAACATGAGATAGGGGAAGAGGGAAGGAGGGAAAGAGGGAAGGAGTGAAAGAGGGAAGGAGGGAAGGAGTGAAAGAGGGAAGAATTAAATTTAAATACTGTCAACTGTCAACCGTCAACTATCAACTATCAACTAACAACTAACAACTAACAACCATCAACTACCAACTACCAACTAACAACTAACAATCCAAAATTGCCATGAGTGGAACTGTTATACCTCCAAAATCAACAACGGATATCAACTGGCAGGAAATCGCATCGCCCCAAGGCTATGCTGATACTGCCCCCAATTTCTTTGCTGAATTGGTGCAAGAGACAATGGCATTGACCCGTCGCTTGTTTATTCAGCTACAACGTCGCCCCTCTACCCTACTGGCAGGAATTATTCAGCCGGTGATGTGGTTAGTCCTGTTTGGTGCTTTGTTCCAAAATGCACCAAAGGGGATTTTTGGAGCTACGACAAATTACGGACAATTTCTAGGGGCAGGAGTAATTGTTTTTACTGCTTTTGCTGGAGCATTAAATGCTGGTTTGCCAGTTATGTTCGACCGGGAATTTGGCTTTTTAAATCGGTTGTTGGTGGCTCCCCTGGCATCGAGATTTTCCATTGTCCTGGCTTCTGCTATCTTCATCATTAGCCAGAGTTTCCTGCAAGCAGCGGTAATTGTCACCGCAGCCGCGTTCCTAGGGGCAGGACTACCAGATGCAGCTGGTCTGGGTGCGATCGCTTTAATTGTTTTTTTACTGGCTCTAGGTGTGACTGCCCTCAGTTTGGGATTGGCTTTTGCTCTCCCCGGACATATTGAATTAATTGCAGTCATTTTTGTGACGAATCTTCCGTTACTGTTTGCCAGCACCGCCTTGGCTCCATTATCCTTTATGCCCAAGTGGTTACAAATTGTGGCTACCCTCAATCCTCTCAGCTATGCCATTGAACCCATTCGCTATCTTTACATTCATGGTGATTGGCAACTGAGTAGTGTGGTGATGCACGCTTTTTGGGGTGATGTGACTTTCGGTGGGTCATTGCTGGTATTGTTTGGATTTGCTTTTGTCTCTTTACTGGTTATTCAGCCCCGGTTGAGACGTACCCTTGCTTGAAAGTTAGGAGATTTGAGCGTCCTGTTGTTCAAACTTCTGACTATAGGGGTCAACCGCTAGCCCTTACAGGGCGGCTGCGCCAACGCGGAAGTCAAAAGTCACGCATTCAAAAGTCAAAAGTCATAAACCCCATCCCCTATGGGTTGGGTAAAAAACTAGAAAAATCTGCCAGCCTCCGGAAAAATCGCCCTTTACCAGAAATTACCAGGTTTGATGTGTGGTACACTGGGGCGATTTTTCCGCCAAGATATATGCCGCTAAACCAATAA
>JAAUYI010089051.1_pt1 | contig 28880 bp, 27 predicted proteins | sample 7278041 | NCBI WGS metagenome assembly JAAUYI01 (sample SAMN14350216, study PRJNA611818) | marine sediment metagenome | isolation source: surface marine sediment (0.6m) | place: French Polynesia: Moorea | collected 2018-08
TCTTCTACTCATTTTTATGTACTTTTTCTCTGGTACATTGATTTTCTCTCGTCTCTTTCTCCTAATCAACCATCTAGAGGATTCTTAGGTCTCTTTTTTTCCTTTAGACCTGAAAATCAAGAACCCAGAAAAAGGCCCGGGCGTCCCAAAAAGTTTAAACAAAAAATAGCACCTGAGGTGGCAGAAGAAACAATAGAAAAGTTAGGCATTCTCAAGGAGTCTTTTAATACTTTTCAAAGTCAAGGAGATGTTATTGATCAGGGTACCTCTTTGCTGTATAGACTAGCTTCGGTTTTGCAACATGAGAATTTATCTTCTATAACCAAATCAAATTAAGCTATTTATTGTCATTGTAGAGATAATTACTTACATTCCGCCCAATTATTTCCAGTGGCAATATCAATTCTGAGCGGAACTTTAAATGGTTGCCCAATAACCATTTCCTCTTTCAGGATTTCTGAAACTTTGTCAATTTGTTCCTTTTTGGTTTCAAGAACAATTTCATCGTGAACTTGCAGAACAACTGCAGCATCAAGGTTGTCTTGGTTAATTCTCTTTTCGACAAGCAACATTGCTTTTTTCATTAAATCTGCAGCTGTTCCTTGTAAAGGAGCGTTGAATGCTGCACGCTCATCAGCTTTTCTTAAGATCTGGGATTTTGAATGAAGATTCTTAAAATATCGTCTTCTTCCCCAAAGGGTTTCTACGTAGCCATCCTTTCTTGCCTTATTTAAAGTTGATTCCATGAAAGGCTTTATAGTAGGAAAACTTGCAAAATATTTATCAATGAACTCATTTGCTTCTTTATTGGAAATTCCCAATTGTTTTGCAGTCGCATAAGGCCCCTGCTGATAAAGCAAGGCGAAATTAAGAGTCTTGCCCATTCTTCTCATATCCGAGGTTACTTTATCTGGAGCAACCTCAAAAATTTCAGCTGCAGTGCGAAGGTGAATATCCTGTTCTTTAGTAAAGGCATCTACCAAAGTTGGATCCTCTGTAAAGTGGGCTAGAATCCTTAATTCAACTTGTGAATAGTCGGCACTAATCAAGGCTTTTCCATTTTGTCCTTCAAAACTTTGTCTAATCAATTGGCCGTATTTTTGATTTTTAATTGGAATGTTTTGTAAGTTAGGATTGCTCGATGATAATCTTCCGGTTGAAGTTAGTGCCTGGTTGAATTCTCCATGAACTCGGTGCGTTTTTGAATTGATTTGTTTTAACAGAGAATCAGTATAGGTTGAGCGCATTTTTGTAAGTACACGGTATTCAATAATCTTCTCGATTGCCCCGCTCTCATCTTTGTCAATTAAAGCGTACAGCGCTTTTGCATCAGTGGAATATTGGCCTGTTTCCGTTCTGTTTAGTTGAAAACCTTTATTAATTAATGCTTGAGCGAGCTGTTGAGATGAATTGAGGTTAAAGGCACCACTACCTAACTTTTCTAAAATAATCTTTTCTTCTTTATCAATTTGCTCAGCAAGCTCTTCAGATAAAGTAAGTAGTTTATCTGAGTTTACATAGACTCCTCTCAGTTCCATCTCAGATAGTATTAAAGCCAAAGGAGACTCAAGGTTTATCCATAAATCCTTGATTTTGTTAGGTAAATTGTTGAAATAATATATTGTTAAAGCTAAGGTTAAAGCAGCATCATCACAAGCGTAAGGAGAAACTTTCTCTATTTGCACTTGATCCATTGTCTTTTGTTTCTTACCTTTTGGGCCAATTAATTCCTCAATTTCGGCCATTTGATAATTGAACACTCTTTGAGATTGTTTCTTGAGACCATGAGATTGATCTGGGTTTTCAAGATAGCTTGCAAGCATAGTGTCTAAGGAACCTTGAGGAATTTGCAGGCCATACCGTTTCAATATCTTGTACTCAAATTTTATGTTTTGTGCAATTAAAGTACCGGTGTAGTTCTGAAGAAAATTGTTAATTTCTTTTGCAACAAATTGGTTGTCTAACTGAGTCGGAACTCCAAGATATGAGTGGCCAGTTGGTACATAAACCGATTGAAATATTCGATCAAAAACATCATCTTTTACTTGGCTATCAATATCGTCAATCCACGAAAAAGCCCAACCAACGATATTGCATTCAAAAGTATTTAGCCCATCAGTTTCAAGATCTAGAGATAAATGTGGACTATGATTCATTCTGTTCAAAGCTTCCTGAAAATCATTCTCAGAAAGAATGGTCCTTCTCTCAATTCTTAATTTCCTACTTGTAACCTCAGGTTTTGTGTCATCTTGAGACTTAGGCGCGTCGGGCTCTTTATTGAAAAGTCCAATTTGTTCTATGTGATTTTGTGCATTAAAAGTTACTCCTAAACATTTAAAGATCTTTGGTAATTGTTTTTCTAACGAAACGAGTCGATAATCATTAAGAAAGTGTGCCAAGCCTTTTACATCAGGTTCAAGCTCGTGGGCTAGTTTCTCAAACTCAAATGCAATAGGACAATCAGTTTTAATTTGAGCTAAAAATCTTGAGGTGTAAGCGGAGTCTTTACCTTCAAACAGCTTCTTTTGGAGTGATTTTGATGAAATTTTCTCAATATTTTCATAAATATCTTCAAGATCTTCAAATTCATTTAGAAGTTTTGCCGCTGTTTTATCTCCAATTCCTGGAACCCCAACAATGTTATCTGAGCTGTCTCCAGACAAAGCTTTAAAATCAACAACCTTTTCAGGTAAAACACCCATCTTCACATAAACTTCATCAGGCCCCATAATATTCATCCCCTTTGGGCTGGGCATTAAAACTTTTACTCTGTCATCCACCAATTGTAAATTGTCTTTATCCCCGCTCAAAATCAACGCTTTCCAACCTGAATTTCTCGCTTGCAAAGATAAGGTTCCAATAATGTCATCAGCTTCATAACCAGGCAATTCAATAATGCTCATGCCGGTAAGTTGTAAACCTCTTTTTATTTCCGGCCACTGAAGGGCTAAAGCCTCCGGCATTTCATCTGGGCGATTAGCCTTGTATTCTTCATAGGCTTCGTGTCGAAAAGTTGGCTCCTTTGTATCAAATGCAGCAACTATCGTGGTTGGTTTGTATTTTTCAATTACATCAAATAGAGCTTTTAAAAATCCATGAATAGCCCAGCTGGGTCTTCCATCTGGGGCGCTGAGGCCTAAACGCTCTAAGGCAAAATACATCCGAAAAGCTAGATTACTACCGTCAACTAATAGGATTGTTTTATCAATAGCTTCATTCATACTTTTAAACCAAACTTTAAAGAGTTAGAAAAGGTTAGCAATATGCCTAGGTTTTTAGAGTTAATATAACTCACTAACATCTATTCCAGTCCAAAGACTAAATGAGTAAGCTGCCTGTAAATAAAGCATTTTATACCCGTTTTGAGCGTCAAAGCCATTCGAACGAGCAAGTTTTAGGAAGCGTGTTTCAGCGGGATTGTAAATCAAATCGTAAAAATAGCAATTTGGATTTTTAATTAATTCAAAGAATTTATCGGGAAACGGACTTTTGGTCACTTCCATTCCACTCATTCCAATTGGGGTTGTGTTAACTACTAAGTCGAAGTCCAATCCAGAATGGGTAGAATTATCAATATTTTCAACTAAAATGCTTATTCCTTTGTTCTGTTGTTCAATCATAGACCTAATTTCAAAAGCATTTTTATGAGAACTCTTAGAACTTCTTATAAAAAGATTTATTTCAATAACATTCAGCTTTAGTAAGGCAGTAATTATTGCCCTAGCAGAACCGCCAGCACCTATAATGGCAACCTTTTTAACACTGCTTTTAATGAATTTTGGTAATGATTGAAGGAATCCTATCCAGTCTGTATTTTCAGCAAAAATTGTTTTGTCTTCTCTAAAAACTAGAGTATTTGAAGCCCCAATTAATCTAGTTTCTTCTGAGTAATCATCAGCTACTTCTATACCTAATTGTTTGTGGGGTATTGTTAGATTTACGCCCTTGAAATTTAACTGTTGGAGAGAGTCAATATTACTTGTGAATTTCTCCGGAGTTGTCTCTATGCAGAGATAACCACCTTTCAGTTGCTTCTTTCTTAAAAACTCGTTATGAATGTCTGGAGATAGACTATGTTCGACGGGAAATCCTAGGAGGGCAAGATTATAAATCAACTTATTTTGAACTTCAGTATTAATCAATCATAACTAAAGTTCAAAAAATCCTAAGGTTATTTTGACTTGAAATTATAGGTAAATTTAAAGTTATTGTTCATTAAATGGGGTTACTTCTAAGCTAGAATTTTAAATGCTTTGAGTCTAAATAAAAGAAATTAAAGAGATGAACCCATCATATTTTCCTAATTCTGCCAAGATAAACTCATCAAACCATTTGGAAGTTGGTGGATATGACCTCACTGAGCTAGCTGAAAGATTTGGAACACCTTTGTATGTTATTGATGAACGAACGGTGAGAGATACTGCTAAAGAATATAAGGAAGCTTTGAATGAATTCTATCCTAACAGTCTTCCAATTTTTGCCAGTAAAGCACTCTCTCTTCAGGCAATATTTTCAATCTTATATCAAGAAGGATTTGGACTGGATGTTGTTTCTGCTGGAGAACTTTTTACTGCTCAGTCGATCAAATTTCCTGGAGAAAAGATTTATTTACATGGGAATAATAAGAGCATGGAAGAGCTCGAAATGGCCAGTGATTATGAAGGTACCAAAGTAATTATTGATAATTTTAATGATATTGAGATCCTGAGAAAGCTTGGAAAGCCGATTGATGCCCTTTTGCGATTAACTCCAGGGGTGGAATGCCATACACATGAGTATATTAAAACAGGTCACTTGGACAGCAAGTTTGGTTTCGATTTAGACCAACTTGAGGATGCCATTGAAAAGATAAAATCCATCTCGAATATAAATTTAATTGGCTTACATGCTCACATTGGCTCTCAAATTTTTGAAATAGCCCCTTATCAAGATGCAGCAAAGATATTGCTTGGAAGCTTTGTCAAACTTAAAGAAAAATACGGACTAGAATTCTCCGAGTTAAATGTTGGAGGAGGCTTTGGTATTCATTATACAGAGCAAGATGATCCTCCTTCAATCAATGACGTGATTAAAAAACTTTCTGAGACCGTTAAAAGTTTAGTCTCGGAATTCAAGTTGAAGGAGCCTAAATTGATTATTGAACCAGGACGAAGTATCGTTGGTAGAGCCGGGGTTACCGTATACACAGTTGGAGCAAGCAAAGAGGTCCCAGAAGGAAGTTATTACATTTCTGTTGACGGAGGAATGGCAGATAATCCACGCTCAATAACTTATCAAGCGGAATACGAAGCTTGTTTAGCAAATAGAGTTCAATCTGATAATTTGAAAAAATATACACTAGCAGGAAGATACTGTGAATCAGGCGATATTTTAATCAAGGATCTTGAATTACCCGTTGATGTACAAAGCGGAGATTTAATTGCAGTTTTTGGTACAGGTGCCTATAACTATTCAATGTCTTCTAATTATAATCGTGTACCAAAGCCCACTATGGTCTTATTGAACAATGGGGAAGCTGAAGTCATACTTAGAAAAGAGACTTTAGAAGATATCCTTAGAAACGACATACTACCAACTCGTTTAGCTAACCTAAAGGAAAAGGTTCATTGAAGCAGCCAGAAGACAATATTCCTAATCTTCTAATGAATATATTTTCAGGGAATATTTTTCACCTGAGCTTTCCTATCGCGGTAATTTCCGTAGTGCAATTAATAATCCTTGGTTATGGCCTTTTTGTAATCTACTGGCGTGCAAGAGGAACCAATTTGCAGAGGCTGTTAAATGGAATCGTTCTTTTAATACCAATAGTTGCTGCTTTTTATATATTGCATTTAAACATTTTCACTTGGCTTTTCGAGTTGCTCTTACCAGCAATTGTGGTTGGCTTGGTCGTCTTATTTGCTCCAGAAATCCGTCGCTTTTTAACAACTTTGGGAAGAGAAGGATTGAGTTGGATGAATATGCTAACTTGGGTGAACACAAAAGCAAAGATCGACGAACCTCAATCGGTAAAAAACCTAGTAAAAGAAATTTGCGAAGCAGCGGAAATTTTTTCCAGGAACAAAACTGGATCACTCATTGTCTTCGATAATACTTGGTCTGATAGATTGTATATAAACTCCGGCCGTAGGTTGGATGCAGTCGTCAGTACTGAGTTACTCCTGAATATCTTCTACCCTAAATCTCCTCTTCATGACGGGGCTGTATTGATTCGAAATAAAAGAATCCATGCAGCTTCCGTTATTTTACCGATTACCGAAAATCCAAAATTAAATCCCTGGCAATATGGAACTCGTCATAGAGCAGCGCTTGGGATCTCAGAAGGTAACCCAAACTCTTTGTGCCTGGTTGTATCTGAAGAGACTGGTGGTATTTCAATAGCTGAACAAGGAAAAATTACTAAAATTTCCTCCATCGCAGAATTGTCAAAAGTATTGGAAATTAAGTTGATGAATATTGAAGGTTGAGTTTATTTCTTTAAGAGAAGAAACGATATCAATAGCAACTGGCAAAAATTTTACAAAGAAACTCAAAACCCTTGCAAAATTTACAAAAAATTTACAATTTTTAATCTTAACTTAAAAAGGGATGTCCATACTAATTGAACAAAAGTTGAAATTTAAGATTAATGTCTACCAAACCTATTCAAGGATCAACTCAATCTAATAGAGTTCAGGAACGAGATACCGTAAAACCAAAACAGAAAGTAGCTTCTCAAACTCCAACTACAAGACAACAAGAAACCACCAGTTCCCCAATAAAACAAGATACTTTTCAACAAAGTAGTTCTCAGAATAATGCGACAGAACCCAAACCGATCGTAAATTTTCAAAATACTATAAACCGAAGTTCTAACGCTTTACAGACAAACCAAAATTCTTCTTCATCAAATAGCTCCCAAAACAATATTGATTTATCAAAAGCAGCAGAAACAGGAGAAAGACTTGTGAAAGCAGCAGCACCTCCTGCAGTTAGCTTCTTAGATGCTTTAGGGAAAGGTGTAACTGGAAATATTTCTGGTGCTAAAGACAGTTTCAATAAGGGTGTCAATGAAGTTGGTAATAATATAAGACAATTGGGTCAAACGGCTGGTGATGCTATTAACCTTGCCGCATCAGGTAAATTAACCCCTCAAGAATTCTTAAAAGCAGGAACGAGAAGATTTCAAGAAAATCCAAATAATACAGAATTAATTGCTCTAGGTAATGAAGTGTTTGGTGATCAAAATCAAATTGCTAATGCTCCACAAGCTTCACCGGTTTCTAACCCTTCTACCCAAATGCCTGAAATAGTTGATACCAATGAAGAGAGAAGAACATATTTACAAAACAAAGTAAGTGACTTAAATAATTTAAGGGATTTGGTTACTATGAAAGATGGAAAGACAGGCCAGATAGCGGTAGGAGGTAACAGCTCTTCAGAATTGAATCATGTGTTAAATGAAGTAAAAGCTATGGCAGCAGATAATAATGGACAACTCCTTCAGGATGTTCAAAATAAGTGGATTGAAGAATCTCCACCATCACGGCTTCAATTTTTTGGTAATAATGACAATCGTCTTTTAGTGGGTAATAAAGAACTATCTGAACTAGAAAATAATTACAATTTAACTGGAGCGATAGATAATAGACTTGCCAGGTTCTCGAAAGAGTTGAATGAGCTTAACTTGAATAGTCGAGGTGAGCATGATATTCCAATCGATATTCCTAGTAGGTTTACTAAAGAGGTCTAGTTTGTCTAATCACTTACAATTTGTGCGTAACATTCAAAGCCAGCTTCTTTAAGTGTTTTTTCTTGTTCTGCTAGTTCTAGATCGTTATCAACCATGCGTTGAACTAACTCATCAAAGGAAACAGTGGGAGTCCAATTGAGTGTTTTTTGGATTTTTCTGGAATCTCCTTGAAGAAAATCAACCTCGGCTGGTCTAAAGTAGCGAGGATTAATCTCTACAAAGTCCTTATAATCTAAGTTGAGTCTTGCAAATGCTTGTTCTGCAAATTCTCGGACGGAATATGCTTCTCCTGTTGCAACTACAAAATCATCGGGTTTATCTGCTTGTAGCATCATCCACATTGCTTTTACATAATCTTCTGAATGTCCCCAATCTCTTTTAGCGTCCAGATTGCCTAGATATAGCTTCGATTGAAGGCCAAGCTTTATTCTGGCTGCTGCTCTGGTTATTTTTCGGGTTACAAAGGTTTCTCCTCTTCTCTCACTTTCATGATTGAAAAGAATTCCGTTAGCAGCAAACATCCCATAACTTTCTCTGTAATTAATAGTTTGATGAAAACCGTAGACTTTAGCGCAAGCGTAAGGGCTTCTTGGATGAAAGCTAGTTATCTCCGATTGAGGAGGCGCTGTAGAACCGAACATTTCCGAACTACCGGCTTGATAAAAGCGAACCTCTTGTCCGGTTTTATCTTGAAAGTCTCTTATTGCTTCCAAAATTCTTAAAACCCCCAAAGCATCAATATCAACAGTATATTCTGGTTCGTCAAAGGATACCTTAACGTGTGATTGAGCTCCAAGGTTATAAACTTCTCCCGGTTTAATTCTCTCAACCAGTTTTTTCAGATTGCTGCTGTCAGACAAGTCTCCATAATGAAGAAAGAGTTTTGAGTTACCATCCAAAGGATCTTGATAAATGTGATTTATCCTTAATGTGTTGAAAGTACTGGACTTCCTAATAATCCCGTGTACTTCATATCCTTTACTCAGTAAAAGTTCCGCTAAGTAAGAACCGTCTTGCCCGGTTATTCCAAGAATAAGTGCTTTTTTCATTAAAAAAAGCCTAGCAAAAGCCGATTGAAATTATTAAATATTAAGAAAATATTTAGAATAAATATTGACAATATTAAGAAATTATGAAAAGATTAAAGTATAAAGATAAAAGCTCTATATATAAAACCAATATTTTAAAAGTCTGAATTTAATAAGGGATTATAGGTTATGTTACGCGCACTAGAAAATACAAAAAAATCAATAGAAGCGCTGGTAGTAAACAGAGCTAAAGGTCCTGTAGAAAGATTGAATCAAGCAAAACAAGTTTCAGAAGATTACTTTGACAATCCTAAAGATAAACCAAATTTGTTAAATCTTCCATTCTTTGGATTTATGCGTAGTTCCAAAGAAATAGATACCTTTTATAGAAATCATGAAGAAGAAATAAGAGGCTCAATTAATGCAGGGCACGATCCATTCAAAAATGCAAATCTGCCAAAGGACTTATCGACCGAGGAAGAGAAAGTTCGTCACCTTGCATCTGAAAAAACTTTAAGTGAAATGAGAATGACCGGTGTCAATCAATTTTTCACATCTCTTTTTGCTATCCAGAGTATGTTGAGTGTAGTGGGAGCTGGATGGGGCTTTTTTTCAGATAAAGAAAATGCCGGTCATCATTTAACGAGTGGGATTATGAATGCTGCTCAGATGTTTTTATTTCCTTGGATGGCTAAATCTAAAGATCCTAAAGTGGCAATTATAGGTAATTTCCTAGCAATGCTCGGTATGCAATTTGTTTACCCAATATTAGATAAGTTATTAGATGGATTTAATCAGCAACCGGCAATGGCTTATTCCCCATACTCAATGAAAGGGGGTGGTCCGTTAAATTCAATGGCTTAAAAAGATTGAGAGAAAGAGGTAATTGAAGAAATAATTGGTTAGTTTTGTCTTCCCTCTGAACTGACTAAATTAATTGAGAGATTATTTGAGTGGATAATAAAAACCCCTTATAAGTCAAATTACAATTGTCCTTATTTATTGATATCAATCCCTTTTCAATATACTCCGTCAATAAATCTCCTTTGTCCTGTATTAGATCAATCCCGAATCTACTTTTATATTCTTTCAAGTTCAATCCCTCTTTCAATCTCAACTTCAACATCAATTCTTCCAATTGAGGATTGCAATCGAGAGTTTCTTGGCCGAAGGAGGCTTCTAAATAATTCTGTAAATCCCTTGTATGAGCTTTTCTTTGTCCTTGAATGTATTCGTGAGCGGAGACCCCAAATCCATAGAACTCTTGATTCCTCCAATAGGTTAAATTGTGTTTTGATTCAAAGCCAGGTTTTGCAAAGTTACTCACTTCGTACTGGTTAAATCCTTTTTTCAAGCAATATCTTTGTAATTCTTCATACATTTCAAATAGCAAATCTTCATCAGGTAAATCCGGATGATTTGAGTTTCCATAAATATTGTGGAAAGGAGTATTCTCTTCTATTGTGAGTGAATAGCAAGATATATGGTTAATTCCTTGCTCAAAAGCTTTGTCAATTGTCTTTTGCCAATCGACAAAGCTTTGTTTTGGCAGGCCATAAATCAAGTCCAAGTTTATATTTTCAAAACCAAGCTCTTGTGCCCAATGAATGGTGTCTAAAGCCTCTTTTACAGTGTGACCTCTGGCAAGCTTCTTAATTAAACTCTCAGAAAATGTTTGAACTCCAATACTCAAACGGTTAACCCCCAACTCTCTTAAATTGGCGAGTTTAAGTTTATCCACCGTTCCTGGATTTGTTTCAAGAGTTATTTCAACATCAGATCGAACTTTAAAGTTTTTTCTTAATTGTTTTAGAATTTTCGCAATTAAGTCAACCGGTAGAATTGATGGTGTTCCTCCTCCAAAGTATATTGTTTCTATATCTTCTCCTGAAGAACGGTTCTCTATTTCATAACATAAGGTTTTAACGTAAGATTGGTATTTTTCTCCTTTGTGATCCAACACAACTGCAAAATCGCAATAAGGACAATGAGTCTTACAAAAAGGAATATGAAGGTATATTGATTGCGGCAATGAATATTAGATTTAGGTTTGAAGTCTGGACTTCATTATTTTGCTATATAAATAAATGACACCGCCAACTAAGCAAAACACAACCAAATAGTCTAAGTAATGAGTATATTTTTTAATTGAAGCCCAATTTTCCATCATAACTAAACCAAGCCAAGCCAAGAACATATTCCAGATCGTTGCTCCGATTAAAGTAAAAATAGAAAACCTCCATAAATTCATTTTTGCAGTTCCTGCCGGAATAGAGATTAAATGACGAACAACCGGAATAAACCTGCTAATTAAAACTGCTTTGTCTCCGTACTTATCAAAGAACTTCTCTGTCCAATCGAGATGATGAGCATCCAGAAGAAAGTACTTGCCAAACTTTCTAAGGAAAGGTCTTCCACCCCAAAGCCCAATCGCGTATGATAACCCCGAGCCTAAAATACTTCCAAGACTACTTGCGATTGCTACTCCCAACATTGTAAAACGTCCTTGCGCTGCTAAAAAGCCGGCAAAAGGCATTACCGCTTCACTGGGAATTGGAAATATCATGCTTTCCATTGCCATGAAGACACAAATTCCAATGTACCCGGACTTGGAAATTATGTCAGTTGTTAAATCAAATATTTGTTCAAACATTCAAAAGTAAATTAAGCATTGCTAATATAACAAAACTTAATAAAGGTATTCCCTAAAATAGAAAATTCTTTCTGAGAAGACCAATTTCAAGTTAGACAGTATTTTCAAGCATTTTGAAAAACTGATTCTGAAGATTTTGATCCTCTTCAAACTTCCCTAGAGCTATTGTTGTAGTCGTTTTAGCATCAATTTTTTTAACACCACGCATTGACATACACAAATGGTTGGCCTCGATAAGAACCATAACACCGGATGCTTTAAGCGTTTCGTACAAAGCATTTGCAACCTGAGAGGTGAGTCTCTCTTGAAGCTGTGGCCGCTTTGCATAACCCTCCACGAGTCTTGCAAGCTTGCTGATTCCTGTAACTTTTCCGTTTTCTCCAGGTAAATAAGCAACGTGAGCTTTACCCTGAATTGGCAGAATATGATGTTCGCACATGCTGTAAAACTCAATATCTTTAACCAAAACTATCCCACTGTAGCCTTCAGAAAAAGAGCAGCTTAGCTCTTCTTTAGGATCTTTGTGAAGTCCAGCAAACACTTCTTCATACATTCGAGCAACTCTGTTTGGAGTATCTAATAGACCTTCTCTATCAGGATCTTCGCCAATAGCTATTAATATTTCACGAATTGCTCTTTCAATTCTTTCTAAATCAAATTCTTTTTTTTCTTCAACCTTTTCTGGGTGAGTTGTAGTCATAATATCGAAATTAAATGTTTTGTTTAAGGCTAAAGGACTATTTGTAAAGGTTGACATTGAATCTCCTTGCTGAGGTGCTCTAAATCATTCGGTGTATTTGTTCAGATATCCATTTAATCCAAGTATATTGGTTTCTCCAAATTCCGATCACACAATATATAAGCATTCCAAACTCCGCAATATGAAGAATGTTTTTTAGCAATACTATAATGGTAACACCATAACCTTGTAACCCTGGAATCAAGCCCAGAATATCGAGGCTAAATCCGGATAAAATATCAATTCCATAGTTTAAGAACATTACTAGCAAACCTATTAGTATTGATTGATATACGTGATATTTCATGAAGTGAGTTTTGACTTCTCCTATTAGCAATAAAACAAAGCCAATAATTCCAAAGCTAAAGTAAGAAAGTGTAGTTAGTATCTTTTCCTTAGTAGTTGGATTCACTTCAAGAAATTAGGATTAAGTGGATTTTATTTTAGTAATTTATTTACTAATGATAACCAAATTAACACCAAACTGGTATTAATTTGCCGGTTTAATTAATTGCCTCAACAATATTAATCTTGTTGACAAGCCACTGAAGTTAATGTCGTTGATATTGATAACATTTGCTAACAAGACTTTGTAGGAATGGAATAGCGTTTTATGATTCCAATTGACTCTGAAACCCTGAGGTATGGACTAGGTTGTTTTGAAACGATTAAAGTTTATCCAAAAAGAAAGATTGCTTTTCTAGATGAACACATAGAAAGATTATTGTACGGTATTCAAGTCTTAAACCTTGAAGAATGCTTATACAGCAACCAAGCAACGCTTGAGAATAATAAGAACCTAGACAAAAATAATGGAAGCATTAATTGGTTTGAAACAAAAGAAATTTTTATAAAACAAACTCAAAGCTTTGTTGAAGAAACAAATTCTCAAAAATGTTTTGAAGCCCCACAAATTCTTCGTTTAATTTTTACAAAAGAGACCGGCTTGCAATGTTTTTTGATTGCTTATAAAGAGAAAAATTCTTTTCTTAAATTAATGATTTCCAATCTTTGGCGCGTTGATTCAGAATGTCCATTAAACCAAATCAAGTCTTTCAATTATCTGAAAAATTATTTTGCTCATGCTGAGGCAAAGAAAGCGGGTTTTGATGATTCAATTCTTTTGAATGAAAAAGGAGAAATTGTAGAAGCTTCAAAAGCTAATATCTTTTTTAGATCCAAAGATGGTGATTGGCTCACACCATCTTTAGAAAGTGGGTGTTTACCTGGAATAATTAGAGGTAAATTAATTCGCTTACTTAATGCGAAAGAAGAAATAATTAACGCAAATAGTTTTGAAAGATTTGAGTCTTGTTTTGTTTGTAATTCATTAATTGAGCTGCAAAAGATTTCGTCAATTAACGATTATCAATTTAGGGATTTCAATACATCAAATATAAAAAAGAGTCTTCGGAATCTGGTTGGTTTGCAAGAGACTGAATAGATGGGGGAGTCCTAAATTAAAAATACAGAAAATACAATACCAATACTTCCCAAAATTCCCCAGGTTGATAGAGACTGTTCAAAGAACAATAATCCACAGATATAAACCCAAATCGGCTCAGTCAAGAGAAGAATACCTCCAACATAAGGCTTGACTTTGGAGGTTCCATAGTAAATGAGAACTAGAGGCAGTAACCCACCTGTTATTGAGGTTACAAATAGAACCAACCAAACGTTCAAAGGGAAGACTAATTGAAGTTCAGGACTCAATGCTTCTACTTCCACGAGCTTTAGAATGAAGCTCATCAAGATGAATAACGGAAGCATAAATAACTCAGCGTAAAATAATGATTTGAAAACACTTAGACCAGTATCTTCTTTTAATTTTTTTCCAAAAACAATAATCGCGCCATAAAAGAATGAATTAGCAAAGGCCATTAGTTCACCAATTTGTATATCAAAAAGATTCTTTATGGTCCAAACTTGAATTAATACTAAGACTGAAATTAAAGATAAGATGACTGAAATCCAATGCTTTGCACTCGGCAATTCATTAAGTAAAAAATAAGACAAAGCAATTACCATTAAGGGATAAGCATAATTGAGTGCTACTGCCTTTGCTATAGGAGTTCCAAAGTAAATTGCCAGACAAAAAGTTGTAAATGCACCTAGGAAAATTAAAGCGTTAACTAGTAAATATTGAAATTCTTTTAAGTTGATTTTCCAGCTTTCTCTGAATACATAAAAGGCAAAAAAACCAGCAAAAATTATACTCAATAGAGTTATCCAGAAAATTTGATTGAAAGCATTGAAGCCTTTTTCTGAAAGCCAAGCTGTTGAAACAGATAAAGATGTGTAGCTGAGTGCTGCAAGTAATAGAGCTAGATGATATCTGTATTTAAAAGCTTCGTTCATTAACTTTATACACTCAATCGAGCAGTTCTTGAGATGATTAATTCTTTATATTTTTCTTTCATTTCTTTAGATAAAAAACTTCTATCTATTAAATCACTCGATTTGGAGAGTTTTTGAGTAATAGTTTTGATTGCGTTAAAGATTTGTTTTTCATTTAGCCCAATTGTTGTGCCAAAAATCAAGAAATCTTCTCTTTTAATTTTGTTCTTTTTGCCATTGAGTGTTAGTGCTGTTTCTTCTTTATCTGAAGGATTCACTAAAGTTGTTGCAACCAAGTCATATGCTGGGCACAGTCTAATACTGCCGTCTTGGTTGTGAATCAGGGAGAAATTCTTTAAATGCATATCCGAGTTTCCCGTTAGAAAACAAAAAACTATTAATTCGAAGAATATTACTGAATCAAGTCCCGGTGTTGAAGAGAATTTAACTATAATTTTGCCCACTTGTTCCATAGAACCTTTGTACTTATCCTCAGTTAATCTTTCTGTAAGTTGGCACATATCCTCCATGTGAATTTTTCCTTTTTTATTTCTATCAATCCTTTTTGTTAAATATGTCAATTCTCCAGCCTTGAATCTTACTAAAACATGTGGAACGGTTTTAATACCGGCCAGATGTGCTAAATGCATTGTTAAATCTTCAACTTCAGGTAATTCAGGAAACTTCTTGCTTTGAGTTTTTAGGATATAGCTAGCTGTAATATCGTTCCACCCAACTATTGTTAGCCTGTCTTTATGTGAAGTTTTTTCTATCCCTACAGATAGTTTTTTTTGAACACCTGTAACTGTTAAATGTTTATTGATATTTTGAGCTGCTAATTTATGTATATCGTTTAGCTTAAATGGAATATCTGGAAGTTCTTCTTTCCCAAAAAACTTTTTACAGCATTCTTTATGAAAGACGTCTGTATCTTGGTTAATAGGGTTGTAACAGAAGATGCAGTTTTCCATCTCAAATATCCTCTGCAATAATGGTTACAGCACCAATACAATCCCTGCAACAAGCTAATAGTAAGCCCATTCTATCTTTGCTATTCAATTTCCAGTTCTCTTCGGCAACATTTAATAGAAAACCTTCTGGGATCAACCCATCAAAAAAAGGAATCATTGTTTTGCTCAAATAAGCTTCTTCTCTTAGTGGCATTGTTAAGCTGATTGGTTTTGTTTCATTAATTAAGTAGTTTTTTTCATAAGTAAATTGAAATCCTTCATCAACTTCTTCAATAAGACCAGCATATTTATCTTGGTAGTAAACTTCCCCCCTTCTAATCATTGTTTTAATCGATCTCTATTTTTGTTGGACCAGCTTCATATCCAAACATTTGAAGTACCTGGTTGACTTTATCCATTCGCAAAGTTTCTTTCCCTTGCTCAAGTTCTCTTAAAAACCGAAGTCCAACACCAGTTTTTAGTGCAAAATCTTCTTGTGTAATTTTTAAAGATTTCCTTTGTTGCTTTACAAATTTTGCTATTTTACGCATTTGAGTGAATTGTACCTTTTAGGGTGTAATTTTCTTTGTTTCTTTTGTATTATACCCATTAGGTTATAAAATGAGTCCAAGTGTGTTGTAGCGATCAAAAATATACCCTTTAGGGTGTGAATTGTTTGAATTTCAAGTTTTTGTACCCACAAGGGTATAGCCGGGGATGAGTATTGAGGTTGGATCTCGTTATTAATTAAATTGTGATTGAGACTTTCTACTGAAATTTTGTAGAAGATATTCTTGAATAAGATCTATAGAAAATTCATGTTTCAAATTACAGTATTTTTCTTTTTATTGTCTAATGTTTTATCAAAACCAGTTAACCGAGAAATCAAAAGTTTGATCTTATTGATTAGGTTTGATTCATTAGTTGAGCTGCTATTCAAATTTTCGCAATTTGAAGTTGAAACAAAGGAATCTTCTTGATTATTCTCTGGAGAAGACTGATCTTTGGAAGTGTCTTCTTCTTCATTAGTTGAATTGCTGAAGCGATTTCTTTTAGGATTTTGAGGATTAGGGTTAATTCCAGAAATCCTTAATTCTGAGCTCATTGTTTTATCTCCTTCTTTTATTTCTCCTAAATATCTCTTTATAACGAAGTGCAGTTACTAAGAATTGAGTAAAAGTACCTTCCTGAAGTCTTGCAATAAACTCATAAATTCGTTGCAATCCTATATTCGTTCCTTCTCCAAAAGTCTTCCCCTCTAGTTCTTTTAAGAGGGGAAGCTGAAGTAGGGGTTTGATCGCAATTTATTATGAGGAATGTGGTGCCATATTTTATATGTACCGACAATTAAACCACTTAAGTTAATCAAAATTAATAAAAGCTTAAAAACTAGTAATTTTTAATTAAACTTTAGTGATATTTTTGATAGCTTCACAAAGAAAGTAATCATGGGTAAACTTTCGAGTTTCAAACTAGTTTTTTGTTAAAGAAGCAACACTGTTCTGTATTTCAGACTGTAGCTCACTGAAAATCAACTCATTACTCGCAAGTATTTGCCCGTTGAATAGATCAAGCGGTTTACCCAGGGGGTTAGCAATTTTACCTCCGGCTTCTTGAACAATCAAAGCTCCAGCAGCAACATCCCAAATATTCAAGCCATATTCCCAAAAAGCTTCAAGTCTTCCTGCTGCAACAAAGCACAAATCAAGAGCTGCGGCTCCGTCTCTTCTCACACCGTGAGTGTGAAAACTCAACTTTTTGAATAATTCCATTGATTGTTGCTGCAAATCATTCACTGAATATGCAAATCCAGTTACAAGTAAGGATTCTTTTAAAGCATTAACCGTTGAAACGTGAATCCTTCTGCCATTTAAAAAAGCTCCTTGTCCTTGGGTAGCAGTAAATAATTCGTCATGAATTGGGTCGTAAACGACTCCAGCTACTGGTTGATTATTCTTCAAGACTCCAATTGAAGTACAAAAGAAAGGATAGGAGTGTCTAAAGTTAGTTGTTCCATCCAGGGGATCAATAGCCCACTTATATTCGGAATCATTATCTTCCGTTGACTTTCCACCGCCTTCTTCGGAAATTATTATATGCTCTGGAAAGCGATGTTTAATTGTTTTTATTACGAGTTCTTCTGCTTTTTTATCAGCAATAGTTACTAAATCTCTCCAAGAACTTTTTTGTTCAACCTCAGAAGATTCAAGATCGCCCCAATATTGTTTTATAACTCTTCCAGCTCTAATTGCCGCTTTGGTCGCTACATCTAAAAGCTTATTCGGTTCATTTGTCATAGTTCTATGCTGGAGTATTTGAAGATTGAATATTTCAATAGCACTAAATTTATCAGCCTAGTTAAACTTTGCCGTAAAACTTAATCAATATATAGCTTTTTAAGATAGGAATCAATCGATTTTACTATTTTTAAATAATTCGAAAAATCTTGAGTGCAAAAGTTTTAACATTGCCCAATTATTGTTCAATAATGTGTTTGCATCCAAAGTTTATAATCCAACTTTCTAATTAGTACATTAAGCTAGCTTTTGCTATAAAATAGCTTCTCGGACTAAATAGATATTTTTAAGATGGGCATTGAAAGAACTTTTATTGCAATAAAGCCAGATGGGACTTCGAAAAAACTAGTTGGAAGGGTAATCCAAAAATTCGAAGATTTAGACTTTGATTTAGTTGGTCTTAAATTGATTAAAGTAACTAAAGAGTTGGCGGAGAAACACTATGGTGAGCATAAAGGGAAACCTTTTTTTGATGACTTAGTTAAATTTATTACTTCTGGACCAGTTGTTGCAATGGCCTGGGAGGGAGAAAGTATAATTGAAATCTCTAGAAAAATATTGGGCTCAACCGATCCTGTGAAAGCTGCTCCTGGTAGTATTCGAGGAGATTTTGCTACTAATATTGCAAAAAATATAGTTCATGCATCAGATAGCCCAGAAAGCGCTATTCGTGAACTGGGGATATTCTTCTCGGAGGGATTTGTTGATTAATTCAACAACTGTTTCATTGTTTCTCTAATAATTAGTTATAAATATCTTTAATTAGGTTAGCTACTGATTGTATTTATACACAACTGAATTAGTTTGTCATCTGCAAAATCTTCCACAAAAGATATCGGTTTTTCACCTTTGACCAAATTGTGCTGTTCTTGTATCAGGGTGAAAAACTGTTGTTTTCTCGAATGGAAAGTTGAATTTAACTAATTTGAAATGTTTTATACAAAAATATATTAAGAGTTAATCGGCCTCAAATTGGTTAAAATATGTCGAGTTGAATGAAAATATATAAGTAAATATGAGCCGTAGGGTAGTAATAACTGGTATTGGCGCTGTGTCCCCAGTAGGAAAGCAACTTGATGAAATATGGTTGAATTTGGTTAATGGTAAAAGTGGAATAAAAGAAATTACACTCTTTGAGCCTTTAGAATTCAATATGGAGGCAAAGATAGCCGGTGAAGTTAAAAATTTTAGTATTGGAGACTATTTCCCGAAGGAAAGAGCAGATTCAATGCCCAAAGATATGGATCGTGTTACTTTGCTTTGTATGGCTGCTTCCAAAATGGCTATAACAGATTCTGGGTTTGATAAAGCAATTGAGGAAAATAAAATCGATCCAGAGAAAGTTTCTATATTCATTGGAACGGGTATTGGAGGTATTACCACTACCAGCGATGATATTTACAAGTTAATTAATTTAGGACCTAAGAGAGTCGGTGTTCGTTCAATTATTAGACTAATGCCAAACGCTCCTGCTGGACAAGTCGGTATTGAATTTGGATTAAAGGGTCAAGCAAAAAGCGAATCTACGGCTTGTGCGAGTGGATTAGATGCAATGATGGATGCCTTTTACAATATTAAGTATGGTCTTTCAGATGCAATTGTTACCGGTGGAACAGAAGCTTGTTTAATGCCTTTAGCTGTTGCTTCGTTCTTTAATATGAGAGCCTTGTCTAGGCGTGATGTGCCTCCAGAAGAAGCTTGTTGCCCATTTTCAGCAGATAGAGATGGCTTTATTATGGCTGAAGGCTCAGTTGTTTTTACTCTTGAAGAGTACGAAAGTGCAAAAAAACGAGGAGCAAAAATTTACGCAGAAATTTTAAGTGGGGCAGGAACTTGTGATGCTTACCATATTACTGCTCCTCATGAAACAGGAGAAGGTGCTGCTAGAGCTATGAAGTTAGCGGTTGAAAGAAGTGAACTCAACCCAGAAGATATTCAGTATATTCATGCTCATGGAACCTCTACCTCTCTCAATGACGCTAGAGAAACTGCAGCAATAAAAATGGCTTTTGGGAACCATGCAAAAAAATTGTGGGTTAATAGTACAAAGTCAATGACAGGCCATATGATAGGTTCTGCTGGTCCAATGGGAGTACTTGCAACTTGTATGTCTCTTAGTACTAAGACTGTGGCTCCAACTATTAATTACAATAATCCTGATCCTGCATGTGATCTAGACTATGTTCCTAATCAATCAAGAGAGATGAAAGATTTACAATATGCTATGGTGAACTCGCTAGGCTTTGGCGGGCATAATACTAGCCTGGTTCTTAAAGCAATATAAAATATCTTTAGAGTTGGGATAATAAAAGATATTTTCATTTCTCAACTGGATAACGGGATGTGGCTCAGCTTGGTAGAGCGCTGCGTTCGGGACGCAGAGGTCGGAGGTTCAAATCCTCTCATCCCGATTCTCATAGTTAAAAATTGTGCGAGTAAAAGGCAAAAAACTAAATTTTACTCTTCAATCCTCTTGGTATTAAGAATTGTTCAGCTATGTTAAATAGCCACTGCGCAACAATGGCTAATAAAGCAGCTGGAATGGCTCCTTGTAAAATCAGATTATTGTCATTTAAATACAAACCACTTACTATTGGCTCCCCAAGACCTCCTGCGCCAATTAAAGCTGCAAGTGTTGCTGTCCCAATATTAATTATTGCGCTGGTTCTTATTCCGGCCAAAATAGTTCTAGAAGAGAGAGGAATATAAATTTTCGTTAATTGAGACCATTTGCTTAATCCAAGTACCTCTGCAGAATCCCTTAAACCCTGAGATATGCCCTTGAGACCTGAAGAAGTGTTTTTTACAATGGGAAGTAAACTGTAGAAAAACAAGGCCGCTATAGCTGTTTTAAGGCTGATTCCTAAGACAGGCACTAACATTGCAAGCAGGGCTAAAGAAGGAATAGTTTGAATTATTCCTGTTATTCCAAGTATTAATTCACTCAATAATCCTGGCTTGGAGCAGAAAACTCCCAGAGGAATGCCTAACAAAATTGCAATTAGCATTGAGATAAATACCATCGAGAGATGTTCCCGAATCCATTTAAATTCGTTGATCAATAAATCATTCGATTTTACTTCTGACTCACCGAAATATTTTGCTGCAGCCTGTGTGTAACTTTTTGTATTATCGGCCACTGCATTCAATTCAATCATTTTTTCACTGTCTATTGTTTTTTCCAATTCTTTTAGGAGGTTAATAGCTTTTGGAGAGATATCTTTCCTGTATATATAAACTGCTTTATATTCTGGGAAGAATTTCAGGTCATCCTCAAGTGTTCTTAAATTTAATGATTCAATCTTAAAATCGGTAGAAAAAGCATCCATGAGATCAATTTTGCCGGTGCTTATAGCTTTATATGCAAGATTGTGCTCTAAGCCTTTTACGTTTTTCAAATTTAAGTTGTACCTTCTAGAAAGAGGTTCCCATCCATCCGTTCTTTTTAGGAACTCATGAGTGAAAGCAACTTTTAAGTCTGGATGTTTTTTTAAATCACTTATCTTGGTTATTGAAAGCTTATCCGCTAGTTCCTCCCTCATCGCAAATGCATAGGTATTGTCGAATCCAATATCATCAGTAACACCTAGACCAAATTCTGAAAGCTTAGATCTTATCTCTTCAATAGATAGATCTTTTTGTCTCAGAATAATCTCATTTATTGTCCCTGTGTATTCCGGATAAGCATCGATAGAGCCATTTATAATAGCCTGCCACATAATTAAAGTTCCGCCCATACCTTTTTTGTGTTGAGTACTGACACCACCTCTCTCTAATTGTTCTTTTGCAATTTCACCAAGTACATAAGATTCAACAAAGGTTTTGGAGCCAACTACAATTTTTTTGTCTTTAGAAATTACAGTTTGAGAATTAAAGATTAAGAAGCTAGTTGTTAAAAAGACAACTAGCCTTAACAAAATATTTTTGTTTACCAAGTTGTACTCCTTTGCGAATTTAGAAACTCTGACACATAATCATTTTTTGGATTGCTAATAATCTCTTTTATGGTTCCGAGTTGAACTATTTCTCCTCTTTTCATCAAGATAATATTGTCCCCAAAAAACTCCGCCTCAGCCATATCGTGGGTTACAAATATCACCGTTTTCCTCAATTGACGGAAAGTCTCTCTTAATTCTTCCTGTAAAGAAGATCTTATTACTGGGTCTAAGGCACCCAATGGCTCATCGAGCAAAAGAACTTTTGGGTCTAGCATTAAAGATCTAATCAAGGCAACTCTTTGTATTTGTCCTCCGGAAAGTTCAGAAGGGTAGTGACCTAAAAAATCTTTTTTAAAGTGGCAAGTTTCCAGCAATTCTTCCAACTTAGCTTGTATCTCTTTTTTTGTCTTCCTTAATTCTTTAGCCATTAAAATGACGTTTTCTTTTGCGGTTAAATGAGGAAACAGTCCTCCTCCTTGTATAACAAATCCGATTTTCCTTCTAATTTCTCTTAAAGAAACTGGATTCAATTCCTCTCCATTAAATTTAATTTGTCCACTGTCTGGAGATAAAAGCCCTGATATTAACTTGAGAATTGTTGATTTCCCACACCCACTAGAACCAATTAAAACTGTTGTCTTGTTTCCATCGAAATTGAGATTAATCTCTTTTAAAGCATAGGAATCATTGAATTTTTTTGTAACTTTTTGAAACTCAATCAAAATATGTAAGAATCTTAATTTAACAATATGTCCAGTTAATTTTATGTTTTTTGAGTAAATTTTTGTGTTACGGATGAGAGGGCGTATTTACCCTAATTGCTTAGGCTGTCTCCAAATGGTGCCTGGCAAAGGTGCGCGCAGTGGGTTAAGCAAAGTGAAATCCCCTAAATGAATCAATTAATGTTTCCATTTTTGCCATTCTTGACCCCTTCACTCCAATTAAACAACCTTCACTCAAATATTGTTGGCTGTTTTTGAAAATGTATTTTTCTGCAGTTTCTTTTTTATTAAAATATTTTACGGACAAACTGGGTAACTTCTCTATCGGTGAAGCTTTCCCCCCAATGAACACAACTTCATCCACGAAACCAACTATATTGTATTGCAACCAATTCATGAGCTCTTCTTCTTTCCAATCTAACTCAGCCATTTCTCCAAGAAATATGACTTTTCTTTTATTAGGACATAAAATCTTCATCGACTTTGCTAAAGCCTCTACCGAGTCTGGGTTTGCGTTATAGGTTTCATCAATTAGTATTGCACCACTTTGAAGCTTAATCAATTTTCCTCTTCCAGCCTGCGCTTCATATTGGTTCAACCCATATTGAATTTGAGCATGAGTTAAACCAAGCTCAATTGCTAAATCTATTGCTGCACAGCAGTTGTCTATAAGAGCAATATTGGGAGACTTGAAACAATATTCGTTATTTCGATAGGAAAAGCGCATCTCTCCATTAATGAATTTTGGATTCTCATATCCGCCAAATTCGAGGAACTTTAAATCGTTTTTTCGTTTTGATTTCCATTTCAGTAGTAAAGGCTCATCTCTTGGAACAATTGCAGTTGTACCTAGGGGTTGATGAATGAAAATCTCAGCTTTAGCTTCAGCTATTTTTTCTTTTGAACCAAGAATACCGATGTGAGCAACACCAATGTTTGTAATAATTGAATAATCCTGCTCTGCGATTTTGACAAGTTCTTCAATTTGGCCCAATCCTCTCATTCCCATCTCTTGAATGAAAATTTCTACGTTTTGATCTATCTTTAAAAGGTTTTTGGGGACCCCAATTTCATTGTTTTCGTTGGCTTCACTGGCTAAACATTTGAATTTTGTTGATAGAACTTGAAACACAATTTCTTTTGTTGTTGTTTTGCCATTGCTTCCCGTTATTCCAATCACTTTGGGTTTTAAGAAATTACGGTGAAATCTAGCAATTGTCTGGTATGCATCCAAGGTGTCTTTGACTAATAAAGTGGGTAAATCCACATCCGAAACTTTTTCTCTTTCGGAAATTATTAAGCCAGTTGCTCCACTCTCAATGGCTTTTTTAATAAATGAATGACCATCAAAGTTTGGTCCCTTTAAAGCTATGAACCAACTATTAGTAAAAATCGATCTACTATCCGTACAAAATTTCCACTCAGGTAAGTCTTTTTCTCTAAAATTAAGCACCTCAAGTAGATTAACCTTTACCTTAATTCCACTAGAAGAGAGTATTACGGGTAAATCTTTTGAATTTAACATTTAGAAAAACTTTTTCTTTATGAAAAAGAAAATAGCAATAATTGTAATTATCATACAAATCAACAAAATCCCAGAAAAAGCAATTGGGTTGTCTTCAAATGGAAGGTGAACATTCATGCCGTAGAGACTAGCAATAAAGGTTGGCAACATTATTACAATAGTTGCAGAAGTAAGGAACTTCATCACACCGTTTAAATTATTAGAAATAATTGAGGCATAGGCTTCCATCATTCCAGAGAGAATGTTGGTATATATGTTCGTCATCTCCATTGATTGCCTATTTTCAATAAGTGTGTCCTCCAGAAGCTCTAAATCCTCTTCATAAATACGGAAATGGCGTATTTTCTCTACTTTTTCCAAGACCACTTGGTTTGACCTTAAAGAGGTGGATAAATATACCAAACTGCGGTTGATATTCATCATTTTGAGAAGTTCTTCGTTTTTTGTAGTGGTTTTCAATATCTCTTCTACATAATCTATTTTTCTTCCGATCTGTCGGAGATAAGTCATATATAGAGCTGAAACCCTATACAGAATTTGCAAAACGAATCTGACTTTTTTATAAGTATCAAAAGTTTTAACCTTACCGCTCATAAAATCGTTGAATAAAGCTGGCTCATAGGCAGAAACAGTAACAATAACCTTGTCAGTCATTATTATCCCGAGAGGATAAGTGTCGTACCCTCCAGGAATCGCAATTGGGAAATTGACAATTATTAAGGTCTGCTCTTCTTCTTGATCAATCCTAGAGTGTTCATCTTCATCTAAAGGATATTGAAAGAACTCTCTTTCTATATTCAGGTTTGTTGCTAAAAGATCGATCTCTTTTTTTGTAGGAGAAACAACATGAATCCAAGACCCCTTTTCGGTATCCTCTATTCGGTCAATTTGCCGAATCTTTCCACTCGATGAATTAAAAATCTTAATCATTCAAACCTGACTTAAATTAAGGCAAGGCCAAAAACATAAATTCAATAAGTTTCCGCTAGTTAATTATGAGCTTATTTTTTTAGTCTATAACCAAATTTCTACAGAGGCTATTTTACATTTTAACTTTGGGGCAACATGTGAAAAGTTTCGAAAGTTAAGTTGCACAGCATAAATAGTAACTAATTTAAGCGTTAGCTATTGTCTGTGGCCACCCTAGACCGGAGACGAGCAAATTGGGCCTTTTCTTGTGTGCAGTTGCGCTTTGAGCCTGGCTTACTAAAAGATTTGCATAGACATTTGTATTGTCTCCATCATTCTGATTATCTCTGCTGGGTTGGTCTGTATTGGTTCTTTGGAAAGGTACTATATTATTAGCTATCTGTGGTTTATGCCCAAACTTCTCTTTCATCCAAGCTGCTACATCCTCTGACATGGGTATTACAAAAGCGTCCCATAACCTTGTACAGGCTTCTAATATAACTATCATTCCAATACCAGAGACCAAGTTTCCAAAAGGACCTGCAAAGAATCCGGTTTTACTTCCTCTATGGAATATGGATTGTATAATCTCTTGGAATCTAGGAATAACTTTGCCGGGCAAAATAAAGCTGAACAGTATTAATCCGACTCCTTTCATAAAGCCACTGAAGTTTCCATATTCCTTTGCTTCATCTAAAGAGTTCCAAAGTATACCCGTTAATGCCGTTGCATCTATGGCAGATTGTTGGACACTTCCTTGAACATATAATTTGTTAAAGAATCCGGTTCTATCATGTAAGCCAGTGAGTACTATCGCAGCTTCATTAATAAAGGGAATCCAGGTTTTTACAAATTCAATAAATTTTCCTAAGCCAGTTTTATCTTCGTGTCCTTGTTCTTGGTGAAGCTCATTATATGCTGCTAATTGAATACTAGTTAGTGCAGATAAAATCAGTGGAATTATACCTAAACTCGCGATACCAATTTGTTGCCACCTAGGTGAAACTGTTTCACCTTTTGTTCTTACCTTTGTTGCACTATTAAGATTATTAGGAAGATTACTAGATCCAAAGCTACGGCCAGTAGGAGAACCCCGAGAAGTTGTTTTTGGTTTTGTAGACTGAAGAACCTTCATTTATATCTTGAATTTATAGATACATATTATTTTTAAAATTTTAATTTTTATATAAAGAAATCTTATACTTTTCTTAATAATATTGTATCACGCTTTGGCAATTTGTCCAGACTGAAAATTTCTGAAAATTTTGAGACATTTTGAAATAATGTTTCAATCAATCCCGTATAAATTTGTTTTGGTTATGGTTTTTGACCTTGATTTAATAAAAAAAGTATATTCAGAATTCCCGGAAAAGATTAAGAAAGCTCGTTCAGTTTTAGGTAGGCCCTTAACCTTAAGCGAAAAAATACTTTATGCGCATGCAGTAGAAATACACAGTTCTCCTTATAAACGAGGTGAATCTTATGTCGATTTTTATCCGGATCGAGTAGCAATGCAAGATGCTACTGCTCAAATGGCTCTTTTGCAATTTATGTCAGCTGGTAAACAAAAAGTTGCTGTACCATCTACAGTTCATTGCGACCATTTAATTCAAGCAGAAACCGGTGCAAAGACTGATCTGCTGAATGCAAATGAAAAAAATAAAGAAGTTTACGAATTTTTATCCTCAGTATCAAATAAGTATGGAGTTGGCTTTTGGAAACCCGGTGCGGGGATCATTCATCAGGTAGTTCTAGAGAACTATGCATTTCCGGGTGGAATGATGATTGGGACTGATTCACATACACCCAACGCTGGTGGATTGGGAATGATAGCGATTGGTGTAGGTGGAGCAGATGCTGTTGATGTTATGGCTGGAATGCCATGGGAGTTAAAGTTTCCGAAGTTAATAGGTGTTCATCTCAAAGGTAAGATGTCAGGCTGGACCTCTGCTAAGGATATTATTCTTACCTTAGCCGGTATTTTGACCGTGAAAGGTGGAACCGGTGCAATTGTAGAATATTTTGGCGAAGGAGCAAAATCAATAAGCTGCACTGGTAAAGGTACTATTTGTAATATGGGAGCGGAAATTGGTGCTACAACTTCTCTTTTCCCTTACGATGAAAAGATGTCGGCTTACTTAAAATCTACTGATAGAGTAAAAATAGCGAATCTTGCGGATGAAGTTAGTGAATATTTAAAAGCTGATCCTGAGGTTGAACAAGAAGCTAAAAAATATTATGACCAGGTTATAGAAATTGACTTGGATAACTTAGAACCACATATAAATGGTCCTTTCTCTCCTGATAAAGCTTGGAAACTTTCAGAATTTGCGAGTGCAGTTAAAGAAAACGACTATCCAGAAGAATTGAGAGTGGCGTTGATTGGTAGTTGCACCAATTCAAGTTATGAGGACATTGACCGTTCAGCAAGCTTAGCTAGACAAGCTTTGTCTCAGGGATTGAAAACAAAATCACAGTTCACAATTACCCCCGGCTCTGAACAAGTAAGAGCTACTATTGAAAGAGATGGCCAGCTAAACACATTAGAAGAAATTGGTGGAGTGGTTCTTGCTAATGCTTGTGGACCGTGTATTGGACAATGGAAACGTCACGATGTGAAAAAAGGTGACAAAAATTCAATTATTACAAGTTTTAACCGAAATTTTGCCGCGAGAAATGATTCTAATCCGGATACTCACGCCTTTGTTGCTAGCCCAGAGATTGTAACGGCTTTTGCTTTAGCCGGTAAGCTTACTTTTAACCCAATTACAGATACCTTAATTAATAATACGGGCGAAAAAATAAAGCTTGAAGAGCCAAAAGGAAATGAATTACCTCAACAAGGGTTTTTAAAAGATGAAGAAGGTTTCATCTCTCCGGCCGAAGATGGTTCAAGCGTAGAAGTAAAAGTAGATTCTGAAAGTGATAGACTTCAGCTTTTAACCCCCTTTGCCAAATGGGACGGTAAAGATATCGTCGATGCGCCTCTTCTTCTGAAGGCTAAAGGTAAATGCACAACCGATCATATATCGATGGCGGGTCCTTGGCTCAAGTATAGAGGTCATCTTGACAATATCTCTAACAATCTTTTCATTGGAGCAATCAATGCTTTCAACGAGAAATCTAATTGTATTAAGGATCAACTGACAGGTGAATACGGTGAGGTTCCCAGTGTTGCACGTCACTACAAAGCCGAGGGACTCGGGTGGATTGTAGTTGGTGATGAGAACTATGGAGAAGGTTCGAGTCGAGAGCACGCTGCAATGGAGCCTCGTTGGTTAGGAGGTAGAGCTATCATAGTTAAATCCTTTGCTAGAATCCATGAAACTAATTTGAAAAAGCAAGGGATGCTGCCGTTGACTTTTGCGAATCCTCAAGATTACGATAAAATCCAAGAGGATGATAGGCTTTCTATTATTGGCTTAGTTGAATTGGCACCCGGAAAGCAACTCACTCTTTTAATTAAACATTTAGATGGCTCCACTGAAGAGTGTTTGTTAAACCATACTTTCAACGAGAATCAGATTGAATGGTTTAAAGCCGGAAGTGCCTTAAATTTAATTGCTGCAAGAGGATAATAATAGGGCTTAATTTTTATTTAATCTCAAACCGCCAGTATTGATTTATTGGATACCCAAGTCTAAAATAACCTTTAGTTTTAGTACAACGTTATTTTGAGCTCAATATGGTACAAGCCGTTAAAACGATACAGATTCTTCCTAGAATAAAAGCTATTCATAATATTCTTACTAGGGAGTTAAAGAGGGATGGAATTGAATGCAAGTTTGATCTAGCCACTGGAAGATTAGATCAGGAATTAACAAAAATAGGAATCTATGGAATATCAGAGTTAGGAATAGCAGATCGTTTGTTTAATCTTTTGAACCAAGCTGGTAAGACGTTAAACATACTTTATGATTTACATGATGATATTTCTCTTAACGCAACATCAAAAGTTAAATGCAACCGTTAGTAGAAAAATGAAAAAGAGTTAAGGAGAAGAGGGTGCTCAAATTGGTTTATTTGAAGTGTTAAAAAACAAAGGCCAAA
>JAAUYI010039014.1_pt1 | contig 28874 bp, 40 predicted proteins | sample 7278041 | NCBI WGS metagenome assembly JAAUYI01 (sample SAMN14350216, study PRJNA611818) | marine sediment metagenome | isolation source: surface marine sediment (0.6m) | place: French Polynesia: Moorea | collected 2018-08
TCAATTTTGAATTGATGGGTTGAGGCAAGACAAGAAAGACAAGGGAGATAAGGAGACAAGGAAGAGAATTTCAATAGTTTTACCTATCATTAATTACTTGACAGAACAGTAGAAGGAAATTACTAATACCCAGTTTAAATACACAACAGCTTATCTATCACCTTCTACTTCTAATGATTTACTTTAAATCTTCAACTTGGACTTATCTAAGCGATCACTTACTCTTCTTAATACCCCATTAATAAAACGATGTCCTTCCTCATCAGAGTAAAGTTTAGCTAATTTTACCGCTTCATTAATTGCCACTTTAAGGGGAGTTTCCAAAAATAAAATTTCTGCTACTGCAATACTGAGAATATAACGATCGATTTGAGGTAAACGATTTAGTTGCCATGCCACCATAGATTCTTCAATGTGTTGCTCAATTTCTTTGCGTCTGCGGTAAACAGTACCAATAATTTCTAGGGCATATTCTCTTACTTCATAGCTATTGGCTATCTGAATAAATTCTGGGAGTTCTACCGCTACTCCCAGACGATTAATCGCTGTTTGTGTTAATTCTATGGCATCCTCCACCATAGCTTTGGCACTGTTAAGGTTATTGGCATGGGTTTCTGTTTTCAATAAGCGATCGCTACCTCGCTTTACTTCTGCTGCTGCCGTTTCCAGGATATCTTTGGTTTCTGTGGTTAAAGTTCTAATGGCTGCTAAGACTAAACCATCCAAATCTTGCTTTTCTAATTGTTCTGAACTACCGACTTTAATTTGGCTAAGACTTAATAGTGCCAACTCGCGGGCGATAGTTCGGGGTTGTTTACGTGACATGGGAGAAAGTTAGTAAATAAGTCAATGACAAGGGCTTACTTTTTAGACTTGAGCCTTAAATTAAGACAATTTGTTAAAAATCTACCCTTGTGGGGATATGGAGAAAAATCTAGTTGATATTTTCTTCTTCTAGAGAAGATATAGAAGATTTTATCTCGCCTAGAGAAGTTTCTATTGGTATTTGGTTATGAGATTTTTTGGCGGTGGAAAGAGGAATAACTCTAGAGTTTTCAGGGCTAACAATCCCTCCAGAAATTAGTATTTTGAAAGCATCTTCGATCGAAATAGATAAATCAATGACTTCTGCTTCAGGTACAATTGCGTACCAACCAGAAGTAGGGTTAGGTGTAGTAGGAATAAAAATACTAAGCATTTGTTGAGAAAGATGAGATTGTAAATGATCGCTTGCTTTTCCCGTCACAAATCCTAATGTCCAAACTCCTCTTCGAGGATATTCCAGCATTACTACACGACGAAACTTCTTTTTAGAGTCTCTTAAGAGAGTTTCTAATATTTGTTTGAGAGTTTTGTAAACAGAGCCAGCTAGAGGAATCGCTTGTAAAAACTGTTCGCCAAAATCTAGTAGCCATCGTCCTACAATGTTCCGCGCCATCAAACCAATAATCAAAATACATGATAGAGGCACGGCTAACCCAACCAAAAAATTAAGAAGATTGGTTAAAAATGGGTCAAAACCATCAAAGGGGTTGAGTTGTTTGGGTATGCGAGTAAGAAAATCAATCACCCATCTGGCAATAGTAATAGATAGCCAAATAGTAGTAGCTAAGGGAATAACTACTAGAAGACCCGCAATAAGGTCGTTCTTTAAATCCTGCTTAAAGCGTTGAAGCACAGAGCGCAGACTCTCCATTCTAAATGAATCTGAAATTAATTATTCTGCCTGATACTTAGTATAGTGTTTAGTATCACCAAAAAACTTGTCACATGCTCGATCCAAAAATCTCCATGGCGATCGATAAGTTATCTTTAATTTGTTCAAAGTACCATTAAACCAAGTCAAAAAATGGGCAGAAGAAGAGTAGATGCAAATTTTCTGCCCCTTGCCTTGAAGGAAAAAAAATAATTACCAGCTTTTTTCCTATCGAACAGCAGCTTTTTTATTACTAACAGGAGGTTTACCCATTTTTTTCAGACCAAGCCAACCAATGGCAATATATCCAACTGCGAGCATTAAGCTACTTAATCCAGTGCGGATGCCTTGCTTTAAAGCTTCTGTTTTGGCTCTATTTTCTCTTTCTGTTTTCTGGTCTCTAAGTTGAGTTTGTAGTTCCGTTAATCTTGCTTCTAAAGCTTCTGGATTTTGAGCAAGTTCGCGGAAATTTTGTAATTGTTGTTTAGTTTGGTTTAAATTTTGTAACTGTTCTGGATTAAGTCTTTGTCCTTGAACTTGACCACTATTAATGGCAGTATCAATTTCTTGGATACGGTTATTTAGTTGTTGCAGACGCTGGGGGTCTTGAGAAAGAACATTTAGCTGATCGAATTGAGTCTTGATTCTGTTTTCTGCTTCCCCCGCACCCTGATTAATTTGACTAAGAGCACTAGATTGAGCTTCTCGTAAATTATTAATATGGAGAGGTACTAAGAGCAGAAAAATTAATCCCATCAAACTGGCAAGAATAAATACCGGCAATCTTACATCAAAAGTAGGTTTTTTATTGTTACTACCAGCACTGGTTTCAATCCAATAGCTGACAAGTAGAAAAGCGATTCCTACCATAGGAACAATACCTCGATCGACAACTTGACCAGTAAAACTAATTTGCCACTCTGCCCTCAGAGGTTCAAAGGGAATTGCCAAGGTAATATAGTCTAAAAGAGAAGAAAGTATTAAAATTACACCGATTAACTTGAGAGATAAAGAGGTAAAGGGAGACATTGCTGAAGTATTCATTACTTTTCCTTGAATTTTATGTCTGTATATTTTGGAGATGATCTAAAAACACCAATTCAAATTAAAAATATAAATCCAGTTTGATTAGTTTTTTGATCAGTTTAACTTGCTCGTGTTAACTCGTCTAATTACTGACGAATATATGCTTAAGTTTTGAGTAATTAGAGTTTTTTGCTTTTAGAATCTACAAAATGGTATATCTATTACTCCAGCAATGAAAAAATTTGTTGAAATTCTTCCAGATAAATTAGCTTTAACCCAAAGATCCCTTGAATTATTATTAACAAAAATCAACACAGCGATCGAACAAAGAGGACAATGTACTATTGCTCTTGCTGGGGGAAATACTCCCAAGCCAATCTATGAAGCCTTGGTCAATCAATCTTTACCTTGGCAACAAATTCAAGTATTTTGGGGTGATGAACGATATGTAGCTCCAGATCATCCAGATAGTAATCAAAAAATGGCTCGTCAAGCTTGGTTAGAAAAAGTTGATATCCCCGCAACTAATATCCATCCTATGCCGACAGCAGCCAAAAATCCCCAACTAGATGCCCAAAACCACGAACAAGAACTGCGTCAATATTTTAAGATTTCTGAAGCTGATTTTCCTATTTTTGATCTGATTTTGTTGGGTATGGGAGATGATGGACATACAGCTTCTCTATTTCCTTATACAGAAGCTCTAGCAGTCCAAGATAGTTGGGTGACGGTTGGCAATAAAGATGGACAACCTCGTTTAACCTTTACCGTTCCTCTCATTAATCATGCTCGCTGCGTTATCTTTGTAGTTGCCGGAGAAAATAAACGTCCTGCTCTCAAACAAGTTTTTGCAACTGAAGCAGATGAGCAAAATTATCCATCTCGCCTAATTCAACCCCAAGGAGAACTTTGGTGGTTATTAGATTCTGCTGCTGGTGTAGAAATTAAAGAGCAGATATCAAGTTAACTTGAAACTAAGAAAAAAAAGCTAAATAATTCTTTTTAGCTTTTTATTTGGGAAAGCTAGGTAGCAAGGAATATTTACTTAAAATACTATGATTATATGTCCAAATTGCAATCATCAAAATCCCGATGGTTCTACACAATGCGAAAATTGTTATACACCTTTACCGCAAACAACTAATTGTCCCAACTGTGGTGCATCTGTACAAACTGACGCTACTTTCTGTGGTCAATGTGGCTTTAACTTACAGGTAGAAATGCTCGAGCCTGTAATGGACATGGCTGATAACTTGGATGACAACTTAGAAGTATATCCAGAACTTACTTACACAGAAGCAACAGAGACATTGCCACCTGTAGCTCAAGAAACTCTATCTTCTAGTCTTCAAAGTCCTTGGGATGAAGATAACCCGATGACTAAACCCCAGGAAAAAATGCCCTGGCAAGAAGAAGATATACAAGAAGAAGATATAGAGGAAAAAGAGCCAGAACCATCTGAATTTGTGGTTCACAATCCTTGGGATGTTGAAGAATCTGAACAAGACTTAGAAGAGATACCAGAGTTATCCGAATCAGAAGAATTATTAGATTTGGTTAACTCTATGGAAAGCTTAACCTTCTCCGATTCAGTCCAAAATGAATCAGCAGAAGAAATAAATTCTTCCACACCATCATTACCAGAAAAGCCACAGGAGTTAGTTAACCAGGAAGAAATAGAAGTACCATTCTCTATTCCTTCCCTAGAAACCAAGAAAGTTGCCCAGCCACAACCATTTACCCCTTCCATGCCTGGAATAAGTTCAGCTACTCAGCTACAATTACAGACTGCCAAACTTTTACACGTTCAGACCAATAATATTATCGAAATTCCGCCTAGTTTAGCAGTAATTCATATTGGCAAACCTAATAGCCAAATTCCTCCAGATATTGATGTTTCAGGTTTTGCCAACTCAGATGTTGTCTCTCGTATTCATGCTGATATTCGAGTAGAAGGAGATGCTTACTTTATTGAAGATGTTGGCAGTTCTAATGGGACTTACATCAATCACATTCCTTTGCTGGTAGGTAATCGCCATCGATTACGTACGGGCGATCGAATTGCTTTAGGAAAAGGAGATTTGGTAACATTTATTTTTCAAATATCCGAGTGATTGATAGATGAAAAGTAGAGCAATTTAACTATTAAGAATTAGTTAAGTAATTCTTGAGTTCTCTACCGCAAAGCCAAATCGGATTGTAGAGTTAGGTCTAAATCTCTTTCGGGGTCGATGGAAATTAACTCTACTTCCTTACCGCCTCCTAGCAACAGCCCACCTAAAGCACCAAGTCCTGCGCCACCAACAACTTCTTCAATATTGATATCACCAAAAATATCTCCTAAAACTACTGCAGCAACACCACCAATAGCAGCCCCAGTTAAAATGTCTCCTGTATCCGATCCTTTTTTAATGGTTTCGGTGCGAGTAACTATTCTAGAATCAGCATTGATAAACTGAGTTCTACCATTAGGAAGAGTTAATTCCTCCGCCACAAAGCGAGCCCCTGCGCCTGCTGGTTCAATTTGTCCCGAAATTTCACTGCCATAGGGAATGAGAGTATTACGATAACGGTCTCTAATGTTAGCTGCTACAGTCAAAGTAACAGGTACAGTTTCACCTTGAGTAACCAAAATCTTATCTTTTTCAAACTCTACTGGAATTTCTACTCCTGCAGGAATAACAGCGCGAGAATAGTTACGGTCTCGATCATATCTATCTGTTCTTCTATCTGTTCTGCTATCAGAGGGAAAAAGTTGAGCAGAAGCAGGAGCTAAATTAACCATAGGGGCAATAACAGCAGCACTAATAGTTAGAACAGTAATTAGAGAAGTAGCTGGTTTAAAGTATTTAAGAGAAAACATAGGATATTGTTAATGTATTGTTCATGAGCAAAGACGGAGGAAAATTCGGCTTAGTTCCATTTCACTTATCAGTTAACATTGATCATCTATCAGTGGTAAGTGTTTACTGTTACCAAATTAATTAGTTAAGTAGCTGAACGTAATTACTTTTATTACCTAGTCTTAATCCTTGGAATCTATTTTGGTAATATTACTTAATACTAGCGATGTTAAAATTCAAACTACCGCCTAAGCAAGAAGAGAAAAGAACAAATAAGCAAGTTTGGTTCGCGCTAAGTTCAGGACTAATATTAGTAGCTATAGCTGGTATCGCTATAGTCAAATTTACTCCCCAAGGACAAGAATTAAGCCAAAGAATCTTAGATAATCCTCTATTTACTCATCGCCAAGAAGAAGAACAACCCTCAGCTATCTTGCCTCTGATCTCACGATCGCCCGCCCAAAGAGCAACCCAACTACAAGCAATAATCACTGCTCAAAAAAATTCCCCCGATAGTTATCGCGCTCGTTATCTTTTGGCTGTAGATTTACTGAGACAAAATAAGGGACAAGCTGCTTTAGAGTATTTACAGAGGTTAGAAAAAAAATACCCGTTACTTGCTCCCCAGATTCTGTTGAAAACGGCTCAAGCTTATCAACAAAGTAATCAGCAAGCTGAAGCTCAAAAAGTTGCTCAAAAGTTAATTAAGCAATATCCAGATTCTCCTTTAGTGGTTAATGCTTCTTTTCTTTCATCTCCATCTCAAGCCGACTTATTTTCTGAGTTATCGAGCAAATTTCCTCATCATCCCCTCAATCAAAGACTAGCACGCCAACTTTTACCCCATCAGCCTGATAATTTTGAATTATTGCTTTGGTTAGCTAAATACAGTCAAGATAATGACCTTAACCCGATTAGAGACCGTTTGGTACTAGAATTTCCCGCAGAATTAAAACCAGAAGACTGGGAGGCGATCGCTCACGGTTATTGGCGATCGGGAGAACATCGTAAAGCTGCTGATGCTTATCGTTTTACTCCTCTAACACCCCGTAATCTCTATCGGACAGCCAGAGGATTTCATCTTAATGGCAATCTTGCTGATGCCCGAAGATGGTATCAAAAATTAATTGCCGAGTTTCATGATGCCAGAGAAACGGGTTTGGCTTTACAGTATTTAGCTAGTATTTCTGGAGGCAAAGAAGCTCTGATTTATCTCGATCTAGTTATCGAGAAGTTTAGCGAGCGCGCTCCTTCTGCTCTTTTGGCTAAAGCGGTAATCCACGATGCTCTCAGACAACCAGAACTAGCTAATCAAGCCAGAAATAGAGTATTGCAAGATTATCCTCGATCGACAGCAACAGTTGAATATCGCTGGAAGATAGCAGAAAAACTAGCTAAAGGAGGTAAGGTTAACCAAGCTTGGCAAGAGATACAACCAATTCTAGAGATTAATTCCCCTATAAATATTTTACCTAAAGCCACTTTCTGGGCAGGAAAATGGGCAACTCAACTAGGTAAACACGAAGAAGCTCAAGCTGTTTTTGAGAAAACCATTGCTCATTCTCCTCAATCTTATTATGCTTGGCGTTCTGCTGTGGCTTTGGGTTGGGATGTAGGGGATTTTACTAATGTCGGTCAGTTAGATTTATCTTTAGAGTTTCCTTCTGCTAATTCTCCTCTACCTTTAGGTTCAGAGGTACTTAAAGAATTATTTCTCTTGGGTCAATATCAAGATGCTTGGACAATATTACAGTCAGAAATTGTTGACCCTCAGAGTCTAACTGTTCAAGAACAATTTCTCGAAGGTTTATTATTAGTTAGATTAGGAGAAAATTCAGCAGGAACTCAACAAATTTGGGATTTAGCTCAACGAGAAGCCCCTCAAGATCGAGAACAATGGCAATTACTTAGAAAAAACTCGGTTTATTGGTATGGATTGTTTCCTTTCCCTTACCAACAAGCAATTATTCATAATTCTCAGCAGCAAGAAATAAATCCTTTATTGGTAATTTCGGTGATGCGAAAAGAATCTAGTTTTGCCCCCAAAATTAGATCTTGGGCTGGTGCAGTGGGTTTAATGCAGATTGTACCGAATACAGCTAAATGGGTTGCCCAACAGACAGATTTGCCAGATTATGTTTTGACTAAACCAGAAGATAATATCAAAATTGGCACTTGGTATCTGGCTCACAATCACCAAAGATACGAGCATAATTCTTTATTGGCGATCGCTAGTTACAATGCAGGTACAGGCAATGTTTCTCTCTGGATGAAAAGATCTAGCCTCAAAGACCCCGATTTATTCATTGAACAAATTCCTTTTCCCGAAACTAAAGACTATGTAGAAGGAGTTTTTAGTAATTATTGGAATTATTTACGGCTTTATAACCCAGAAGTTAGAGATAAACTTGCTAGTTACAAAAATCAATAAATAATTCACTGGGGATTTTCTATTGTAATATAAGTGCAACTTGGTTAAATGCACATACTTAGCTATGATAAATCCAAAATTATCTACCCTATCCCTATCTACCTATCCGCATGGATATAATCCACAAAATAGAATCTTGGCTGCAACCAAAATCTGAGCCAGGCAGCAACAAATAAACCTAAAAGTGCCAAAATTATCAACGGTAAACCAAATTTGAATCGTATTGCATCTGGCATCAATGCTACTGCTGAAACAGCCAAAATAAAGTAAGTTAAGAGTATTATCTGTAAACGTTGCCCATTTTTTAAAGCACTGCGACAGCTACTACAATGCTGAGTATGTTGATGATAGCGATCGAGTATCTGCTTGCGGTTATTATTAATTTGCGTTTTCCGATCACTCAGTCCCACTTCTTGCCAAGGTAATTTTCCCTCACAGTATTTATCAAACCATTGGCGAAATTCAATTACTAAACGATCTGCACTAGTAGGTAATTGATAGGCAGTTTTCCAACTTTCTTTTTTTTGTTTTTGTTGCAGTAAATATTCTTGCTGATGGAGAAGAATCATATCCCCATCAAGGACTTGATTGCGAATTTTAATATGTTCCCACCAGCGAGGTGTAAAGCGATTAAGGCTTTGAGCGAAATTACGGGAGAATTGAGCGACAATTCTTGATTTACCTGGGGTAATGGGAATACAGTAAGTAATAAGTCCCACTTGTTTTTCCTTACCAAAAGCGATCGTATATTCTAAACGGCAAGGAGGTTCAAAAGTAATGGTAGTTTTAAAAGGTACATCAGTCGTAGCTTCAATTAAATCAACTCTTGACTGAGAAATCTTGAGTGGAATAGGTCTTGCTTTTTGGCGATCGCCCTGGATCCCATGATGAGAAAAGGGGACATGACTAGGATCGGCAACATTTTCTATTAAAATTTGCCAGTCATACTCTAAGTCTCGCACCATCGAAGACCAAACAAAACCTTTACTTGCATCTATTTGAGGAGACAAAGGCAACGGCGTTTTTTCAGCTTGTTCGACAGATTGAGGATCGGCCCAAAACCAGAGTAAATCGTTTTCTTGACGGGATGGGAAAGCAGTAGCACACAAATTAGATTTATTTTTGCCGATCAGATCTGGATCATCTGCTTGGGGGATACGGGTACAAACTCCCTGCTTATCAAATTGCCAACCATGATAGCTGCACATCAAATTCCCCGTATCTTCGTCTATTCTTCCTTCACTCAAAGGCGCGAGACGATGGGGACATTGGTCTAGAAATACGCAAAATTTATCAGAAGATTGAGATTTCCAGATAACTAAGTGTAGTCCAAGTATAGTTACAGGAGTTGGTCTTTGCGAATCGAGGTCTTCAATAGGGGAAAGAGGATACCAGTGTTGGAAAAAATTGAATTGGGGTTGCATTGTACTTCTCGTTGAGCAGGGATAAGATATGATAGATATCAATCATTAGGGGTTTGGCATTGCCAAACCCCTAATGTCAATTATCCTAATCTACGGGTTTCTCGAATTGCTTGCAGATAATCGATCGCTGCTTCTAATTTAGAATCATAAGAGTAAGAAAATTCTTCAAACCATAAACCTTCGTCAGAATTAAGATTGAGGTTTTTTAACCATTCCTGCGCTTCTTGTCTTAAAGCTTCTCTGCGTCTTTTTGCTTTCGCTTGTTCTCGCTTTTGTTGTTCGATCAGTTCTTGTTGTCTGCGCTGTTGTTCTTCTTGTTCTTTTGCCTGATATTCTGCTTGCAAATCTTTGATTAAATTGTCATTAACAAGAGGAGTCGAGCGATTACTAGAAGATGGAGTGGCAGAAATAGTTTTTGCTGGTTTTTGTGGAGGTTTATTTAGCTTTTGCGGTTGTTCTCCAGTAAATTCTGCTTTCAAATCTGACAATAAACTATTTAGTTGTTGATTGCTGGTATCTTCTAACTTATGCTTAGACTTTTGAGGCAATGGCGTAGCTGATGAGGATGGTTTTGATGATGGTTTTTCCTGTTCGTATTCCGCTTTTAGTTGTGCTAGTAATTTATCCATCTCACTCATTTGATTACACCATTTCCTTCTGTTTTTTACCTCTTATTTAACTAAGGTTTGACAAAATGAGCGCAAGAGTTTTAATCAACAATGGCATTCATTAAAACCTCTGTTAAAGTAAAGTCTTCCATATCATCCATTGTAATCGTATCAACAATATCAAACTTTGCTCCCGCACCTTGCAATTCATCATCTAAAAGTTTGAGAAACTTAGTTGCATCAGGGTCACTGCCTACTTGGATAAAAGAAATTGCCAATTCTTCATCCTTATCCATTTTTCGAGATGCTTCTACGATAGCTCGCATTACAGCTTTGCGATCGTCTGGTTCTCCATCAGTTACGACTAAAATAGTATCGCCATTAGCTTTGGTTTGTCCTGATGCCTTCCTCTGAAAGTAATCATTAAGAGCATCTTGCAAAACTCCAGCTAAATCTGTTCTGCCTGAAGGCTCATTTTCGCGGAAAATTTGTTCTACTTTTTCCGAAGTTACATTATCGTAGCGTCTAAAGCGACCAGAAAAAGTATAGATAGTTATGCCATCAGGATCGAATTCTTCACATTTACTGGCCAAAGCAAGGGTAGACTCTTGCATCATCTGCCAACGACTTTTGCCACCTGCTTGATCTTTGCGGGTCATACTACCACTTTTGTCAATAATCAGCGTATAATCGCGGTTTTCTAGCATATTGCCTCCCTTGCTTATCTGATTTGTTTTTCTGGCTAACCCTATCCTAAGCTGCTGCTAAAGTATTTGCCAAAGGTTCCCAACGGAAATAACGTTCACCACCCATCTCTAAAACAACTTTAATTTTGGGTTCTATTTTGGGTAAGTTCACCAGATATTCAATTTCTTGAGTAGATAAGATTTGCCCCTCAATAATCCATAAAGCCAGACCTTTAGAATTAGCAGGTAGGTTTTCTAACTCATAGCTAGCGATGGGTTGTACATAATATCTCTGACCCACGGCTGCATCTTGACCAATATCTTTTTTACCCAAATGAGGAGGACGAACACCATGAACTTTAGTCAAATAAGCAACGGGATCTCCTAAACCTCTAGCTGTTATATTGATGGTGTTGTAACCTGATGCTCGCAAACGTCTCTGATAGCGTCCTTCTGCTCCTCCTTCTAAGGGTATATATGTAGCTAATGCACCTTCTTTTTCTAAGGCACGAATAAACGATTTACCAGTGGTAATTAAGGGCATATCTTTTCTGTATAAAATCTAAAACTTTTGTCTTGATTATAAGATAAACACAGAAAAGTAATAGTTTTGTCTATGCACAAATAATTTCTGCAATCTTTCCCTCATTGCCTCCCAAAATGATCGATCCGGCGAAGGGATTATTACTGTGCAATTGGCGTAAGCTAGTAATGCGCGTCTCGTTCCGAGCCAGCGAAGCTGACCGCGAAGTGCCAGGCTTCGCCCGATCGCTTATTCCTAAATATTCTATCTGGATTGCTTAATATAGCTTGTCAAATTAAGCCAATGTAACTTATAATGTGTGATTGTGACTAAAAACCTACTGTCACATCTTAGTTGAGCTCAAAAAAACGACAAAGAAAAAGCTGAAACCAAGTAATTGGTCATGTAGCTTAGCCTTTTGCCTTTTTGAGTAGATTATGGCAACTTGCGACAGTAGAAATTTGTTACTAACTGGTATTCCTCCTCAAAAGATACTGAGAAAATTCTTTCTTAAGTCTTGAGAAATAGAGGTTAATAAATAAAAAACCAGGCATTTAAGGCGATTCAGCCATTAATCTGGTTGTATATCTTTAAAAAAACCATAAAAACTTATCGCTGCTAACTATCTTGTCCATAGCGACAAGCTGAGGGTGAAAAAAATCTTTGAATTAGTAGAAAATTTTTTCCCTCAAGGCAAGATGGTTTTTTTTGCCGTTTAGCAGCTAGTAAATTTGAGCCGTTAATTTGAGCTCAACCTTCACCAATGTTGTTTAGCAAGTAAAGGGGCTGATTTCTGTGTCTGTAGGTATTCTCGGCACTAAACTGGGCATGACCCAGATATTCGATCGTGAAACGGGGGCTGCAATTCCCATCACTGTGGTACAAGCAGGACCCTGTATTGTCACTCAAATTAAAACCAAAGAAACTGACGGATATAACTCTATCCAAATTGGCTACGAAGAAGTCAAAGAAAAAGCGATCACTAAACCAGAATTAGGTCATTTGAGTAGATCTGGTGCTTCTCCTCTACGCCATCTCAAAGAGTATCGGACAAACGACACTGCTAACTATGAACTTGGTCAAGCAATTAAAGCAGATCTTTTTAATCCAGGGGAAATTGTTGATGTCAGTGGAAAAACTATTGGTCGTGGTTTTGCTGGTTATCAGAAACGGCATAACTTCAGACGAGGCAATATGACCCACGGTTCTAAAAACCATCGTTTACCAGGTTCTACAGGAGCTGGTACTACTCCAGGAAGAGTTTATCCAGGTAAAAAGATGGCTGGTCGCTACGGAGGAAAACAGATAACTATCCGCAAGCTTGAGGTAGTTAAGGTGGATGCAGAACAAAACCTCCTCTTGATTAAAGGTGCACTACCTGGTAAGCCAGGAAATTTAGTCAATATTATTCCCAGTAAAATTATTGGTAAAAAATAGATGTGTTGACTTGAGTCAAATCAAGAACAAGGCAACCAATTCATAGCAACAAAAATTATGGTTAATTGTGTAGTTAAAAATTGGCAAGGGGAAGATGTCGGCGAGACTACCCTAGACTTGAAAGTAGCCAAAGAAGAAAATGCTGAACATATTGTTCATCGTGCTTTAGTTAGACAACTCAATAATGGTCGTCAGGGTACAGCATCCAGCAAAACAAGAGCAGAAGTTCGTGGTGGTGGACGCAAACCTTGGCGACAAAAAGGAACAGGTAGAGCGCGGGCTGGTTCAATTCGTTCTCCTCTCTGGCGTGGTGGTGGTGTTATCTTTGGACCCAAACCCAGAGATTATAGTACCAAGATGAATCGTAAAGAGAGACGCTTGGCACTAAGAACAGCATTAAATAGTCGGAATGAAGATACTATTATCGTCGAGAATTTTGCCGAACAGCTAGAGCGTCCTAAAACTAAAGAGATTATCTCCGCTTTAGAACGTTGGGGAGTAGAAACTACAGAGAAAGTATTGTTAATCTTCGATGATATTCCTGATAATGTGTATCTCTCCGTCAGAAACATAAGTACCGTCAAGTTAATTAAGGCGACTAACCTTAATGTATTTGATTTGCTCCACGCCAACAAAATTGTGATGACCAACGAAGCTTTGGCAAAAATACAGGAGGTATATAGTGACTAAGTATAACCCTCGCGATTTAGCAGACTTAATACTTAAACCAATTGTCACCGAAAAAGCGACTATCCAACTCGAAGAAAACAAGTACGTTTTTGATGTGTTGCCCAAAGCAACCAAACCAGAAATCCGAGCAGCGATCGAAAGTTTATTCGATGTAACTGTTACTAAAGTAAACACCCTTCGTCTGCCTCGCAAAAAGCGTCGAGTCGGTAGATTTATTGGTTACAAACCCCAATACAAAAGAGCGATCGTTACCCTCAAAGAAGGAGACTCAATCACTCTCTTCCCAGAAGTTTAATAATTTAACTTCTTTTCAGGGTAGGAAGAATAACCTATTTCCTATCCTATTAACAACGCAAAATTCAGCAATTCATCAGTAACTATGGGTATCCGTTCTTTTCGACCATACACCCCAGGGACTAGGCAAGCGACAGTTTCCGACTTTGCCGACATTACTAAAAGTAAACCAGAAAAATCCCTCACTAAATTTAAACACAGTGCCAAAGGACGTAATAATCGTGGCGTAATTACCAGTCGTCGTCGAGGTGGTGGACATAAACGTCTCTATCGCCAGATTGACTTTAAGCGCAATAAGCTTAATATTCCTGCTGAGGTGATTGCGATCGAATACGATCCTAACCGAAATGCGCGTATTGCTCTAGTACAGTACGAAGACGGAGAGAAACGCTACATTTTAGCTCCTGTAGGTATCAAAGTCGGTACAACCATTATTTCAGGTCCAGAATCTCCCATTGAAGTAGGTAACGCTTTACCTCTAAGTAAGATTCCTCTGGGGGAAACTGTCCACAATGTAGAACTCAAAGCAGGGAAAGGTGGTCAAATTGTGCGGGCTGCTGGTACGGCTGCCAAAGTTATGGCAAAAGAAGGAAACTATGTAACTATTGGTCTTCCTTCTAAAGAAGTACGCATGGTACGAAAAGAATGCTATGCCACTATCGGACAAGTAGGTAACGTAGAAGCCAGAAACATAAAACTAGGGAAAGCTGGTAGAACTAGACATTTGGGCAGAAGACCGCAAGTGAGAGGTAGTGCAATGAACCCCTGCGATCACCCTCATGGAGGTGGTGAAGGACGCGCCCCCATCGGTAGAAGTGGTCCTGTTACTCCTTGGGGTAAGCCAGCTTTGGGTCTAAAAACTCGTAAGAAGAAAAAACAAAGCGATAAATTGATTGTTCGTCGTCGTCGCTAAAAGCAAACTCCAAAACTGTAAGGTCAAGGCACTGCCTTGACCCTACGAACTACTAACTCAATTACTGTTTACTATTCACTGAAAACACTATGGGTCGTTCACTCAAAAAAGGGCCGTTTATTGCTGATAGTCTTCTAACTAAGATAGAGAAGCTAAACGCCAATAATAAAAAAGAAGTAATCAAAACTTGGTCAAGAGCTTCAACAATTCTGCCTCAAATGGTAGGACACACCATCGCCGTACATAATGGTCGTCAGCACATCCCCGTGTTTGTTACAGAGCAGATGGTGGGACACAAACTAGGAGAATTTGCTCCTACTCGTACTTTTAAAGGTCATTCCAAGAGTGATAAAAGAGCTCGGCGATAAAAAAAATACTATTAGATAAAACTATGACAATAGATACTACCAACGAAGTAAAAGCGATTGCACGCTACATTCGTATGTCTCCTTCTAAGGTACGACGAGTATTAGATCAAATTCGCGGTCGTCAATATCGAGAAGCCTTGATTATTCTCGAATTTATGCCCTACAAAGCTTGTGAACCAATCCTTAAAGTCTTGCGTTCTGCTGTTGCCAACGCAGAACATAATGCGGGACTCGATCCTACTACTCTCGTTGTTAGTCAAGCTTTTGCCGATGGAGGACCTACTCTCAAACGTTATCGACCAAGAGCGCAAGGGCGAGCATACCAGATTCGTAAGCCGACTTGTCATATAACTGTAGCTGTTGCCCCGAATGTAACAGACTAATCACCTTAGAACTAACATCAATCAAATTTGTCATTGTCATTACTTTCAACGAGGAAATATTTGTGGGACAAAAGATACATCCAATCGGATTTCGCCTAGGTGTTACTAAAGAGCATTTGTCTCGTTGGTACGCTGACCCCAAACGCTATCCAGAATTACTACAAGAAGACCACTTGATTCGACAATATGTAGTTAAGGAATTAAGTAACGCTGGTATCGCCAAAGTCAGAATCGAGCGTAAAGCAGACCAAATAGACCTAGAAATTCACACAGCCAGACCTGGGGTGGTTGTAGGTCGTGGTGGTAGTGGAATTGAAAAATTGCGGACTGAGTTACAAGATCTAGTTGGTAATCAGCGTCAAATCCGGATCAATGTTATCGAAGTATCTCGTGTTGATGCTGATGCTGCTCTAGTTGCTGAATACATTACTCAGCAACTAGAAAAACGGGTATCTTTCCGCAGAGTTGTTCGCCAAGCAATTCAAAGAGCGCAAAGAGCAGAAGTACAAGGAATTAAGATTCAGGTTGGTGGTCGTCTCAACGGCGCAGAAATAGCTCGAACTGAGTGGGTAAGAGAAGGAAGAGTACCTTTGCACACCCTCCGAGCCGATATTGACTATGCTTATCGCACTGCCTTGACTATTTACGGTATTCTCGGCGTTAAAGTTTGGGTATTTAAAGGAGAAATTATTCCAGGACAAGAAGAAATTCCCACAAACACACCCAATCAAACTCCCCGTCGCCAACGCCGTCGTCAAAAGTTTGAAGACCGCTCTGAATAGATATTAACTAGTAAAGTATCAATTATGCTAAGTCCAAGAAGAACTAAATTTCGTAAACAGCAGCGCGGACGCATGAGAGGGATGGCTTATCGAGGTAGTACTCTCAACTTTGGGGAATATGCCCTTCAAGCTACAGAGCCTTGCTGGATTACCTCTCGTCAAATAGAAGCAGCTAGACGAGCTATGACTCGTTATGTTCGTCGGGGTGGAAAAATTTGGATTCGTATTTTTCCTGATAAACCTGTCACTATGCGTCCAGCAGAAACTCGTATGGGTTCTGGTAAAGGTTCACCTGAATACTGGGTTGCAGTGGTCAAACCAGGGCGCATTATGTTTGAAATGTCTGGTGTTGCCGAACCAGTAGCGAGAGAGGCAATGCGCTTAGCTGCCCAGAAATTACCCATTAAAACTAAATTTATTACTCGCGAAGAGGATTACGTCTAAACTATGGCTTTACCTAGTATAGAAGATGTTAGAAAGCTCAGTGATGAGGAACTAGCCGAAGCAATTGTCAAAGAAAAGCAACAACTGTTCCAACTTAGGCTAGAACAGGCAACCCGTCGCCTAGAAAGTCCTCATCTATTTAAGCATAGTAAGCATCGTTTATCTCAACTAATGACTATTGAGCGGGAGCGTCAATTAGCTACCTCTCAAACTGAACCAGAATCAACGACCGCAGCAGAAGAGGAATAGAGTGAAATATGGCAGTTAAAGAAAGAGTGGGAGATGTAGTGAGCGACAAGATGGAAAAAACTATAGTAGTTGCCATCGAAAACCGCGCTCCTCACCCCAAGTATGGCAAAATCGTCGTTAAAACTAAAAAATACAAAGTTCACGACGAAGAAAATAAGTGCAAAATTGGCGATCGCGTCCGTATTCGCGAAACCAGACCCCTCAGTCGCACTAAACGTTGGACTGTAGCGGAAATTCTTGAATCTAGTAATTGATAATTTCTATTTGATAAATTTTTATAGCCGTGATTCAACAACAAACTTATCTTAATGTTGCCGATAATAGTGGAGCGCGCAAACTAATGTGTTTGCGAGTTCTTAGCACAGGCAATACCCGTTATGGCAGTATTGGCGATGTTATTATTGCCGTAGTTAAAGATGCTCTACCTAATATGGCAGTTAAAAAATCTGATGTAGTCAGAGCAGTAATAGTCCGTACTAAACAATCTCTCCGTCGTGAAAGCGGTATGAGTATTCGTTTCGACGATAATGCAGCCGTAATTATCAATAATGACAATAATCCCCGTGGAACTCGCGTATTTGGACCTGTAGCACGGGAATTAAGAGAGAAAAACTTTACGAAAATCGTTTCCCTCGCCCCGGAGGTAATCTGATGGCAAAACACAAAAATAATCAGAGTCCCCAACGTTATAAAATGCACGTTAAAAAGGGAGATACTGTTCAAGTCATTTCTGGTCGAGATAAAGGCAAAGTAGGAGAAATACTTCAAACATTGCCAAAATCAAGCAAAGTAATTGTTAAAGGGGTAAACGTGAGAACCAAACACGTCAAACCTCAGCAAGAAGGAGAATCAGGGCAAATTGCCACTTTTGAAGCTCCCATCCACAGTTCTAACGTGATGCACTATTCCAACAAAGAGAAAGTAGCCAGCCGTATCAGCTATACCTTTAAAGAGGATGGTCGCAAAGTGCGGATGCTCAAAAAAACTGGCGAAATCATTGATTAACCGTACATATTTATGTACGGGCGAACGGCGGTTCGCCCCTACTGATTAACCCCTGACCAAGCCCAGGGAAGATGAAAAAATAAAAAAATGGTCAAACCACTCAAAACTATCTACGAAGAAACAATCGTCCCTAAGCTCAAAGAACAATTCAACTACACTAATATTCATCAAGTCCCCAAAGTGGTGAAAGTAGTTATTAACCGAGGTTTAGGAGAAGCGTCTCAAAATGCCAAAGCCTTGGAATCTTCCATTGCAGAATTGAGCATTATTGCTGGTCAAAAGCCAGTGGTTACTAGAGCCAAAAAAGCGATCGCTGGCTTTAAAGTTCGTGAAGGTATGCCTGTTGGGGTAATGGTTACTTTACGAGGAGAGCGGATGTATGCCTTTCTCTCTCGCTTAATTAACCTAGCTTTACCACGTATTCGTGACTTTCGTGGTGTTAGTCCCAAGAGTTTCGATGGTCGAGGGAACTATAGCTTAGGAGTTAGGGAACAACTAATCTTTCCTGAGATTGACTACGATAGCATCGATCAAATTCGGGGACTAGATATTTCTATTGTCACCACAGCCAATACCGATGAAGAAGGAAGAGCCCTGCTCAAAGAGATGGGCATGCCCTTCAGAAATAACTAAATCCTGAGGATAATATAAACAAAAAGGGAATAATGGCGGCAAACGATACTATTTCAGATATGCTGACCCGCATTCGCAATGCCTGTATGGTCAAGCATCCATCAACTCAAATCCCCTCAACTAAAATGACACGGAGCATTGCTAAAGTGTTGTCAGATGAGGGTTTCATTGAAAGTTATGAAGAAACAGGGGAAGGACTTAAAAAATATGTAGTACTGACCCTCAAATACAAGGGGAGAAATCGTCAACCCATAATTAGCACTCTCAAGCGTGTCAGTAAACCAGGACTGCGAGTTTACTCTAAACAAAAAGATTTACCTCGCGTACTTGGTGGCATTGGCATTGCAATCATTTCCACATCTCACGGAGTAATGACAGATAGAGAAGCTAGAAGTCAAGGAATTGGCGGAGAAATCCTCTGTTATGTCTGGTAATTTAAGGAGTAATTATTCATGTCTCGTATTGGTAAGCGTCCAATTACCATCCCTGATAAAGTAACTGTAGATATCAAAGATTCTCATGTTACAGTCAAAGGTCCAAAAGGAACTTTAGATAGAGAACTACCATCTCTTGTTGCTATTGAAAAAGATGGTAATACCTTACAAGTAGTAACTCAAAATGATTCCCGTATTGCTCGTCAGCGTCATGGACTTTCCCGTACGTTAGTAGCAAATATGGTAGAAGGGGTGTCCAAAGGATTTGAGAAAAAACTACAAATTTTGGGGGTCGGCTATCGCGCCCAAGCTCAAGGAAAAAAATTAACCCTTAACGTTGGTTACAGTAAGCCTGTAGAGATGCAAATGCCAGAAGGAATTACTGTAGCAGTAGAAAAAAATACCGAAATTACTGTTAGTGGTATTGACAAAGAAATTGTGGGTAATACGGCTGCCACAATTAGGGGAGTACGTCCCCCAGAACCCTATAAAGGAAAAGGCATTCGCTATTTAGGCGAAATGGTCAGACGCAAAGCTGGTAAGACAGGTAAATAGAAGCTATGAAACTTTCTCGCAGAGAATCAGTCCAACGTCGCCATCGACGTATTCGCAAAAAAGTCAACGGTACTCCAGAACGCCCCCGCTTATCTATCTTTCGCTCCAATAATCATATTTATGCTCAAGTAATTGATGATGTAGCTCAAAACACTATAGCTGCTGCATCGACTCTAGAAGCAAGCTTAAGGAGTGAATTATCTTCTAAAGCCACTTGTGAAGCCTCGGCTGCGGTGGGTAAGCTGGTAGCCCAAAGAGCTATGGAAAAAGGAATTGCTAAAGTAGTTTTCGATCGCGGTGGTAATCTTTATCATGGTCGAATTAAAGCTTTAGCTGATGCTGCCCGCGAAGCTGGTTTAGATTTTTAATTAATAGTAATAAGGAATTATTAATCATGGCAAAATCAAAGTCGCGGAAAAAAAGCCGTGCCAAAGAAAAAGAAACAAATTGGCAAGAGCGAGTGGTGCAAATTCGTCGTGTCAGCAAAGTAGTTAAAGGTGGTAAAAAACTGAGCTTTCGTGCCATTGTCGTAGTTGGCAATGAGAAAGGTCAGGTAGGAGTCGGTGTAGGTAAAGCTGCCGATGTAATTGGTGCTGTACGTAAGGGAGTTGCTGATGCTAAGAAACAGTTAGTAGAAGTATCCCTAACAAAAGCTAGTTCTATTACTCATGTTAGTAATGGGGTAGCAGGAGGAGCTAAAGTATTCATGCGTCCCGCTGCTCCTGGTACTGGAGTAATTGCTGGAGGAGCAGTCCGTACTGTTTTAGAATTAGCTGGAGTGAAAAATATTTTAGCTAAGCAATTAGGCTCTAATAATCCTCTCAATAATGCTAGAGCAGCTATTAATGCTTTAGAAAGTTTACGGACTTTTTCTGAAGTGGCTCAAGAGAGAGGTCTTTCTTTAGAGCATCTTTATGCTTAATTTGGTCCCGGGAGGAAATTTATGGAATTAAGTAATCTTACGCCAAAAAGTGGCTCAAAAAAACGAAGAAGAAGGGTAGGTAGAGGTATTTCTGCTGGACAGGGAGCTAGTTGCGGTTTTGGTATGCGCGGTCAAAAATCTCGATCGGGTACTGGAACTAAGCCTGGGTTTGAAGGCGGTCAAATGCCTTTATACAGAAGAGTACCCAAGCTCAAATATTTTCCTTTAGTTAATCCCAAATCCTACACCATTATCAACGTTAGTAAGCTTTCATCTTTAGAAGCCAATACAGAAGTGACTTTAGATTCTCTAATGAACAAGGGTATTGTTACTAGTAATGATGGTCCTTTGAAAATACTGGGAGATGGGGAATTAAATGTTCCTTTAACGGTAAAAGCGGTAGCTTTTAGTGCTACAGCCAAACAAAAAATCGAAGCTGCCGGAGGCAGTTGCGAACTCACTAAGTAAGTCAACAAGACATAGTGATTGGTATTATCATAAGTTTGAAGGTAAAAAAATTAATATAAGATAACATTTACCAGTCTATAACTTATTTAAACTACCAACCAAAATAGAGGTAACCTTTCATGGTTCGAGATAAAACGCCAACGGCACAAGAAACTTTTTTACAAATGGCCCAAGCAGCAGGGCTGCGGGGTCGGCTGCTAGTTACTATTGGTCTTTTAATATTGGTACGCTTTGGCATTTTTGTTCCAGTGCCAGGAATTAATCGAGATGCTTTTGCTGCAGGAGTTCAAAATAGTTCCGTACTCGGTTTTTTGGATATCTTCAGTGGAGGAGGTCTTTCTGCTCTGGGTATATTTGCCTTAGGGATCATTCCTTTTATTAATGCTTCTATTATTATGCAGTTGCTTACTGCTGCTATTCCTGCTCTTGAAGATTTGCAAAAAAACGAGGGAGAAGCAGGGAGAAGAAAAATTTCTCAGATTACCCGCTACGTGGCTTTGGGCTGGGCAATAATTCAAAGTACAGGTCTTACCGTTGGCTTACTTCGTCCTTATGCTAATGACTATGGTCTATGGTTTGTGATCGAAACAGTATTGGCTTTAACCGCTGGCTCAATATTTGTCATGTGGGTATCAGAGCTAATTACTGAGCGAGGAATAGGTAATGGAGCTTCTTTGCTGATTTTTGTCAATATTGTCGCTGTTTTGCCTAAAACTCTCGGTAATACGATCGAATTTGCTCAGACTGGTGGTCGTGAAGCAGTGGCACAAGTAGTAATATTGCTGCTTGTATTTCTGGTTATGATTATCGGTATTGTTTTCGTTCAGGAAGGAACTCGGCGAATCCCGATTATCTCAGCCCGTCGTCAAGTAGGCAGAAGAGTATACCGGGAAAGAACTAACTATTTACCCCTGAGGTTAAATCAAGGTGGAGTAATGCCAATTATTTTTGCCTCCGCAGTGCTGATTTTACCGTCTTCCCTGGCAGGATTTGTGGGTGCAGAAGGAGGAGTAGGTCAAGTTGTTAATCAGATTGCTATTTCTCTCCAACCAGGTAACTGGATTTATGTGGCTACATATCTACTGCTAATTGTATTTTTTAGCTATTTCTACGCCTCTTTGATTGTCAATCCTGTTGATATGTCCCAAAATCTAAAAAAAATGGGGGCTTCTATTCCAGGAATTCGTCCAGGTAAAACCACCAGTTCCTACTTAGAAAAAGTACTAAATAGATTGACTTTATTAGGGGCAATTTTTCTGGGTATTGTAGCTACTGTTCCTACTTTAGTAGAAGGTGCTACAGGAGTAACTACTTTTAGAGGTTTAGGAGCTACTTCTTTGCTAATTTTAGTAGGTGTTGCTATTGACACAGCCAAACAAATTCAAACCTATGTCATCTCTCAACGTTATGAGGGGATGGTTAAACAATAGCTTGAACCAAAATTATTGTTCAAAATTTAGTAGTGTGGAGGACACAAACTTAGAGGGGGAAAAACAGTAGCAAAGTAGAACTAACTACCTTAAAAGCTCTTTTTCTCTTTCTATTTCTAGGTGTAACATAATTGAAAAGATTAATTTTTCTGGGACCTCCCGGAGCAGGCAAGGGTACACAGGCAAAGGCTTTATCGTCTACTTATCAAATTCCTCATATTTCGACAGGGGAAATTTTGCGTCGAGCAACCACGGCGCAAACTCTTTTGGGTCAGAAGGCAAAAGTTTATATGGATAAGGGAGAATTAGTTCCTGATGAGTTAATTCTCGATCTGATTAAAGAGCGTTTAGCTCAACCAGATAGTAAAAAGGGTTGGGTTTTGGATGGATTTCCGCGCAATTTAGCTCAAGCTTCTTTTTTAGAGCAACTTTTGGCTAATCTGGATCAATCTCCTGATTTCGCTCTTAACTTAATCGTGCCAGACGAAGTTGTAATTACCCGTATGCTTGAGCGAGACAGAGAAGATGATAATGAAGATACTATTCGCCGTCGTCTCCAAGTTTATCGTGATGATACAGCCCCAGTCATTAGTTTTTATCAGGAAAGAGGTATTTTAAAGTCTATTGATGGTAATCAGTCTATGGAAGCAGTAACCTCATCTTTGCAAACATTAGTTGAAAGCTAATTAGCAAAGATGTTAATGACAAAAACAATGTTGGAGGATAGATCGAGTGGCTAAACAAGATTTAATTGAGATGGAAGGAACGGTAACGGAATCTCTTCCTAATGCTATGTTTAGGGTTGATTTGGATAATGGATTTAATGTTTTAGCTCATATTTCAGGTAAAATACGGCGCAATTACATTAAAATCTTGCCTGGAGATCGAGTTAAAGTTGAACTCACTCCTTATGATTTGACAAAGGGGAGAATTACCTATCGTTTGCGGAATAAATAATCAACTAATCTAGATTATCCATTTATTTGGCAATCAGATTACATTATTTGACATAATAGATCAATATAAATTAGAATTATAGGCTTGCAGTGTTGCCAAAAAAGGCATGAAAGTTAGACCATCAGTAAAAAAAATGTGTGAGAAATGTCGCGTCATTCGCCGTCGTGGTCGCGTCATGGTGATTTGTAGTAGTAACCCTAAACATAAGCAACGTCAGGGTTAATTTGTGCTATTCAACCAAGGAAAAAAAATAGTATCAGTAAACAAGGAAAATAGGGAGAGAAAAGCGTGGCACGGATTTCTGGTGTAGATCTACCCCGTGATAAGCGTGTGGAAATCGCGCTAACTTATATTTACGGGATTGGCTTATCGCGATCGCAAGACATATTAGCAGCAACGGGAGTTAATCCCGATACTAGAGTAAGAGACTTATCCGACGAAGATGTCTCTAAACTCCGCTCGCATATCGAAGCAGCCTATCAAGTTGAAGGGGACTTAAGACGATGGGAAGCCATGAATATCAAGCGTTTAGCTGATATTGGCACTTATCGAGGTCGTCGTCATCGTATGGGTTTACCCGTGAGAGGACAGCGAACTCGTACTAACGCTCGTACTCGTCGCGGTAGAAGGATAACAGTAGCTGGGAAGAAAAAAGCTCCTAGCAAGAAATAAGCAGCATAAACTTATTGATTTATTGACGATAGAAATAATATGGCGCAACCAAAAAGAAGAACTGGCGCAAAAAAGCAGAAAAAGAATATTCCCAACGGAGTTGCTCACATTCAATCCACCTTCAATAACACTATAGTTACTATTTCTGATACTAGAGGAGATGTTGTATCCTGGGCATCAGCAGGCTCTAGTGGTTTTAAAGGTGCGAAAAAAGGCACTCCTTTTGCTGCTCAAACAGCAGCAGATAGTGCTGCTCGTAGGGCAATAGAACAAGGAATGCGCCAAATTGAAGTAATGGTTAGTGGACCTGGTGCAGGTCGAGAAACAGCTATTAGGGCATTGCAAGGTGCAGGATTAGAAATTACTTTAATCCGTGATGTTACTCCAATCCCTCATAATGGTTGCCGTCCACCTAAACGGCGTCGAGTATAACTAGAGAGGAAAGTAGAAATTTGGCGATCGGATTATGCTGGTTATTTTTGACTCGAAACTAGTACTTAAATACTTATCGTCAACCGATCGCTGTAACCAAAAAGGGAGGTCAGTCTGTGGCACAGTTCCAAATTGAGTGTGTAGAGTCTAAAACTCTCAAAAATCAACATCAGTATAGCAAATTTGTTCTCGAACCTCTCGATCGTGGTCAAGGTACAACCATTGGAAATTCTCTGCGAAGAGTTTTACTGTCCAACCTGGAAGGGGCAGCAGTGACAGCAATTCGTATTGGTGGTGGCATGGCCAAAAATGGACATAAGCAAGAACACAAGTTTGGCTTTGCTACCCATGAGTTTGCCACAATCGAAGGGGTTAGAGAGGATGTTTTAGAAATCATCCTGAATATGAAGGAAATTATCCTCAAAAGCTATACCAATCAACCGCAAATTGGTCGGTTGGTATCAACAGGTCCAGGGACAGTCACTGCTAATCAGTTTGAATTACCTTCAGAGGTAGAGGTTATCGATCCCAATCAATATATTGCTACTTTGGCTGAAGGTACAACTCTAGAGATGGAGTTTAAAGTAGAAAAGGGCAAGGGCTATCGAGCCGTTGAAAGGGGAAGAGATGACGGAAGTTCTTTGGATTTTCTCCAAATTGATGCTGTTTTCATGCCTGTAACAAAGGTTAATTACAGTGTTGAAGATGCTCGTGTAGATGGATCGACTATTAAAGAGCGATTGATTATGGAGATCTGGACTAATGGCAGCATTAAGCCAGAAGAAGCCCTATCCCAAGCAGCAGGGATCGTAGTGGATTTATTCAATCCACTTAAAGACTTGACCCTGGAAGAAATTCAAGATGATTATCAAGAGGATGAAGACCCCACCAGTCAAATCCCCATCGAAGAATTGCAATTGTCAGTACGAGCTTATAACTGTCTCAAGCGGGCGCAAATTAATTCAGTATCCGATCTTTTAGATTACACCCAAGAAGACCTTTTGGAAATTAAGAATTTCGGTCAAAAATCTGCTGATGAGGTTATAGATGCTTTACGTAAGCGTTTAGGCATAACCTTACCTCAGGAAAAATCAGGAAAAACTTAATATAACTCACAAAGATAGAGCAAAAAGGAACAAAAAGCAATGCGACATCGTTGTAAAGTCCCAGAACTAGGATTGCCAGCCGATCAACGGCGGGCGTTACTCCGTTCTTTGGCTACTCAAATTATTCGTCATGGTCAGATAACAACTACTAAAGCTCGTGCTAAAGCAGTACGTAAAGAAGTAGAAAAAATGATCACCCTAGCCAAAGATGGTTCTTTAGCAGCCAGAAGGCAAGCTATGGGATACATCTACGATAAAAATTTGGTTCACGACTTGTTTGCAGCAGTAAGTGAACGTTATGGCGATCGCCAAGGCGGATATACTCGCATAGTTAGAACCAAGCGTCGTCGTGGTGATAACGCAGAAATGGCGATTATTGAGTTAGTCTAAACAAATGTTTTCTCAACAGATGTAAGATTGGTAAGGGATGAATATAACTCCCAGTGTTCAGTCTGACAATTTGCAGTCATTGCCGAAAGCAAAGGAAAAGGAAGCTGATAATTCCTTAAAGCAGAAAGTAGCTCTGGTTATTCAATATCTAGGAACTAACTTTCACGGCTGGCAAAGACAACCACAAAAAAGAACTGTCCAAGCAGAACTAGAAGATGCTCTTGCTTCGATTGTTGGCTTTCCTGTAATTATACATGGTGCAGGGAGGACTGATGCAGGGGTTCATGCAGCTGCTCAGGTAGCTCATTTTGAATATGTAGGACCAATTCCTGCTGATAAATGGGCGAAAATTCTCAACAGCAAATTGCCAGAAGATATACTAATTAGAGCATCTGCCCAAGTTCCTTTAAACTGGCACGCTCGATTTTCCGCAGTTTGGCGACGCTATCGTTATACCATCTATACCGATAAAAACCCAAACTTATTTATCCGTTCCTTAGCTTGGCACTATTATCATCAGCCTTTGCAGGAAACTCTAATCCAAGAAGCCTTAAACCCTCTGATTGGCAAACACCATCTAGCTGCTTTTAGAAGAGCAGGTTCGGCAAGAAAGCATTCTTGGGTAGAGGTACAAGTGGCTCAATGTTACCGGAATGGTTCATTTTTACACTTAGAAATTCAAGCCAATGGTTTTTTGTATGGTATGGTCAGGCTACTTGTGGGAATGCTGGTAGAAGTAGGAATACAAAAGCGATCGCCAGAAAGTTTTACGGAAATATGGGTTAATCAGAAAAGAGAAGAAGTTAAATATTCTGCTCCAGCCAAAGGATTATGTCTTTTGCGAGTGGGTTATCCAGAATTTCCTTTCCCTAAACAAGTTTGGTTTGATACTCAACCAAATTTTATTCTTGCCGATTAAATGACTTGCTAAATATAATCAATCGATGTTGTACAAAAAATGATTAAGACTCCTCTGCCCACCAAAGAAAATTTAGAACAGAAGTGGTATGTTGTAGACGCTGCCGATCAACGTTTAGGTCGTCTGGCTACTGAGATTGCGATGATCTTGCGAGGGAAAAATAAACCCAGCTTTACTCCTCATATGGATACAGGTGACTTTGTGATTGTCGTGAACGCAGAAAAAGTAGTTGTGACTGGTAGAAAGAATAGCCAAAAACTATACCGTCGTCACTCTGGCAGACCAGGGGGAATGAAAGTAGAAACTTTTGACCAATTACAAGCTCGCATTCCCGAAAGAATTGTCGAAAAAGCAGTTAAAGGGATGTTACCCAAGAATGCTTTGGGACGTAAACTGTTTACTAAACTCAAAGTTTACACAGGATCAGAACATCCTCACCAAGCACAAAAACCAGAAGTGCTAGATATTAACACTATTCCCGTCGGAGGTAAATAATGGACGCAACAGAATCTCAAGATCGAGTAGTATATTGGGGTACAGGTCGCCGAAAGTCTTCAATTGCCAGAGTTAGGTTAGTTCCTGGTAGTGGTCAATTAACTGTTAATGGGAAACCAGGGGAAGATTATTTTAACCGCATTCCTGGCTATCTTCAGGTAATTAAAACTCCTTTGGAAACTCTAGGTTTTGAAAATGATTACGATATTTTAGTAAATGCTCATGGTGGAGGTTTAACTGGTCAAGCAGATGCAGTTAAACTAGGAATAGCTAGAGCATTGTGTCAACAAGACCCCAACAATCGCCAGCCTTTAAAAACAGAAGGTTATTTAACTCGCGATCCGAGAGCTAAAGAAAGGAAAAAATATGGCTTACACAAAGCTCGTAAAGCACCTCAGTTCTCCAAGCGATAAAATTAGATTAGTGATTAGTTATGAAAATTAATTACTAACTCGATCTTGTCCAGTGATAATAAAAGTAACAAAGTAACCGATTATGCCTAAACCTGATATCCATCCCACTTGGTATCCAGAATCAAAAGTTATCTTTAACGGTGAAGTTGTGATGACTGTTGGCTCAACCCAGCCAGAAATTCATGTTGACGTTTGGTCTGGTAATCATCCCTTTTATACAGGAACGCAAAAAATTATTGACACAGAAGGACGAGTCGATCGCTTTTTGCGTAAATATGGAATGCTTGATAAAAGTGCTGAAGGTACTGATTCTAACGAAGAAAAATAGCTTATTAGTTAATTTTATTTGCCCAGCAGTTAGTTATTGTGACTGCTGGGTTTATCGTATTCGTATTTAAATTTAATTAACCAATAAGATCACTAAATTTTTCTCTGGGAGTTGAAAACAATGGCAGAAACTTATTTATTAGACAAACTCAAATCTGTCGAACAAACTTTTCAAGAATTAACTCGACGTTTAGGCGATCCTGATATTGCCACTAATCCTGATGAATTACAAAAAATAGCTAAAGCTCGTTCTTCTTTAGAAGAAACAGTTAATACCTATCAGGAGTGGAAAAATGCGGGAGAAGAATTAGCAGGTGCTAAAGAAATTCTTAAAGAATCTAATGATCCAGAGATGAAAGAAATGGCAGCTTTGGAAGTAGAGGAATTAGAAGAGAAGTTAGAACAGCTAGAAAATCGCTTAAAAATCTTACTGTTACCCCGCGATCCTAATGATGACAAAAATATCATGTTGGAAATCCGTGCTGGTACTGGTGGGGATGAAGCTAGTATTTGGGCTGGTGATTTAGTCCGAATGTACTCTCGCTATGCCGAAACCCAAAACTGGAACGTCAAACTAGTAAGTGAATCTCTGGCGGATATGGGTGGTTTCAAAGAAGCGATTTTAGAGATTCAAGGAGAATCCGTTTACAGTAAATTAAAATTTGAGGCAGGAGTCCACCGAGTACAGCGAGTACCAGTTACCGAAGCGGGGGGAAGAGTTCATACGTCTACTGCTACAGTAGCAATTATGCCAGAAGTAGACGATGTAGAAATCAAGATCGATCCTACTGAAATTGAAATGAAAACGGCTCGTTCTGGCGGTGCTGGGGGACAAAACGTCAACAAGGTAGAAACAGCAGTAGATTTGATTCACAAACCCACAGGAATCAGAATTTTTTGTACCGAAGAGCGATCGCAA
>JAAUYI010212301.1_pt1 | contig 28817 bp, 20 predicted proteins | sample 7278041 | NCBI WGS metagenome assembly JAAUYI01 (sample SAMN14350216, study PRJNA611818) | marine sediment metagenome | isolation source: surface marine sediment (0.6m) | place: French Polynesia: Moorea | collected 2018-08
AATAAATGGACCATGCCCATTCCTAACTGGAAATCTGCTCTCAACTGGTTTGCTATTCATTTTCACGATAGATTTCCTTTCTCTTTTACACACTTCTCTTGACAGACTCTATTAATTTGTATTTTGTATGTTGTGAGAAGAACTTTCTTTTCTCTCATCGGCTTCATCCATCTTTTCTGTTCTTTGAAAGTTGCACCAATTGACCAAAAAACCAAGCCCACAAGCAACTGCATAAACTACCCAATGGTTCATGAAGCCTATATTTCTCATTAATCTTTCTCTTTGTTTCGGCTTCATTGCTTGAACTTTTGGTAGCTTAGAAATGTAATCATTGTCAATTAGGCCTAAATTGAGAAACTCACGTTTTCCTTCTTTAACCTCTTCTTTCCATTTAGACATTGGCATCCAAACGTTTCCAGCACCCATCAAATAGCCTGTAATCAAACTTAAAATATTTCCAGCGACTTGTTTTAAGAACAAGACTTCTGGTATTGCTAAAAAGAGTAAACGATCTCGGTTTTCAAGCTTTTCTGCAGGATTCAAAGATACACTCATATAAGCGTATGGTGCAGCTGCTAGTCCAGTTATAGCGAGCATTTTAGATAGAGAAAACCTTGGCCCAAGATCAACGTGAGTTGATAATTTCTCAATCCATTTTGGCTTAGTTCTTGAAATGTGTTTTCCTAACATAGAAGTTAGACCCATCATTATTGGGATTGAGGCAATAAAGTAAAGTAAGGAACCCCAAAAATTGTGTTTAGCTTTATTGGTGGCTTTTTTAGCGTTTTGGGAATCTTCCATGTCTTCCGGTTTTACATATAATCCCGAAATTGCATAAAAATTATTGGTATGGAAAATATCTTTAGCCATGAACACTCTAGGAAGAGTTGCCATGATTTGAGCAACTACAATTGAGCCTGCTGCAACAATGAAAGAGGCTAACTTCCCGAATGCAACTTTAGAGAGAACCTCTTGATTAATCTTGTATTTTTCTTCTCCAATTTGGTGAACCCCATGCAAGTTTTTTCGTAACTTCCACATTGGTTCTCCAAGAAGTTTAAAAGAAGGAAGCTTCAGTTGTTTAGATGCCCAGAACCCAAAAGTACCCCCGATTGGAGCCGAAAGGATATACATTCCTACCGTTTCAGGCAGATCTAGCAGAAATTCGTAAATAGCTTTGAGCCAACTATGATTTATGAGTATTGCAGAGACTGTTTTAGGAATGAAAACATACATAAACTCCTGGAAGGATAAAGATATTCCAGGTCCTAAATTCATTGACTTGAATAAATCCTTTAAAGATTCTTCTTCTAATCTATTATTTGAATGTTGATCGGTTTTGTCTTTGAAATTTAATCCATGTGTAATAGCCATGGCAGAGTTCAGTATCTGCTGTTGACTAGAATTAGGCAGCGATATATTCGAAAAAATAGGAATCCGGTTAATTGTTGAGGGCATTAATATTTATAGGAGATTTATCAAAAATTAAAAGAAACTCACTAGATTTATCTCAAGCCTTAGTTAATTTCTTTATGGGACATAACGGTTTAAATTAAGGTTCAAAGATCAAAGATTTTTATATTAATGCCTTCGCAAAAAATTCATTTTTAAAGGATTTTGACAATGTATCGACTTATTTTAACAGCAAATGAATAATACACAGCTGCTTTATTCCTCAGCTTATTGCAAAAGCTTGACTTACTTCTTTAACTGAATTATTTGAAGGAGCTGTCTTAGCTTCGGCTTCATCCATTTTCTTTGTTCTTAAGTAGTTAATCCAGTTTATGAAAAACCCGAATGCCATTGCCATGCCATAGACTGCCCATTCATTCATGAAGTTAACTGTTTTTAAAACCTTTTCTTGTCTACTTTTATCTAGTTTCTTGTATTTTTCTAAAGATTTAATGTGATCATCTTTGACTAAAGACCAATATAAGCAATCTCTTTTACCTTCTTTTGCTTCTTTAATGGCATCTCTGACTGGCATGAGAATGTTTCCTACGCCCATAAGTTGGCCTGTTAACCAGCTTAAACCGTTACCAATCATTTGTTTGAAGAAAATTACTTCTGGAATTGCTAGAAAGATTAAACGATAGGCGTTTTCCAGTTTTTCTGCTTTATTAAAGGCAACGCTTAGGTATGCGTATGGAGAGAAAGCTAAAATGAAAGCCGTTAGGGTTTTAGAAATACCGAACTTTGGATCCATATCAAAGTGTTTTGATAGACGATTGAACGTTTTCCCTTCTCTGAGTTTATTTCCAAATTTATTTGTTAAGCTCATTAAGATTGGTATTGAGAAGGCAATGTAAAGAAATCCACCAATCAAATTTTTCCAAGCATTCTTTTCTGCTTTCTTAGACTCTTTGCTACCCTCAACTTCTCCGTCTGGAACAGGTAAGCCAGAAATCACATAAAAATTGTCTGTATGAAACAATGTTTTTGCTAAAAGAGCCCTTGGAGCTGTGGCTATGATTTGTGCAGCAGCTCCGGAACCTGCAGCCGCAAGAAATGTCATAAACTTTGCAAAGGAAACTTTATTTAACAATTGCTTGTCAATTTTTGTTTTGAATCCATCGATTGAATATTCTTTATTGAGACTTTTTTCCAACTTCCAGGTTTTTTCTCCAATTAAACGCCAGTTGGGTATCTCGAGTCTTTTTCCGCACCATTTTGAGAACAAAGCTGCAACACCGGTTGGAAATAAAAATAAGCCTAAATATTCTGATGCTTCAAGAAGAAACTCATAAACTACCATTGACCAGCTATGTCTTATAGCAAGTGCATTGACGGCTTTTGGGATGAAAGCATAATTGAATTCTTGAAATATCTGTGATAAACCTGCAGACAGACTTGTAGCGAGCATGAATTCTTTAAAAGATGGAGAGAATCCTCTAATTTGCTTTCTAAAAAAGCGTCTTCCGTAACCAGCTTTGCCGTTTCCCGAAGGGAAAGAGTTTATGAATTTCCAATAGTCTGCAGAGTTAGAGTTTATAGAGGCAACGGCTGAGCTCATCAAGAATAATTTTCTTTCCTAAAAACGAACAAAAATGCAAACCTGTATTGATTGATAAGGGTTTGATTTTAACAAATTTACTAAGCAAAATTTAATATTTGAGTTGGTTCTGAATGAAGAAAACTAATTATTTTGAAGAATCTCAATTCCTATAAGAAGAATAAGAAGAAAGAGTATTTTTCTCTAGGTAGGTAAAATGATAAGAACTTTAATACTTGCAAATGTTCATGGTAACATTCTCAAGGTTATTAGCTAAGAAACCACAATGGAGAGATGGCTGAGTGGTTGAAAGCGGCACCCTGCTAAGGTGTTATATCTATTTTTGGGTATCGAGGGTTCGAATCCCTCTCTCTCCGAATCTTAGTTTTTGTCTATTTCATAATTTATTTTCTTTTATTCAAAAGGAGATATGAGATACTTTACTGTTAATATTTTGAACTATACTGTCTAAGACATTTTGCAACATAATAAATGTTTTCAAATGAGATTCTAAATATTGACAGTGTTTTTTTAAGAAGACTTATCAGTCGTTGGTACCCATTTTCGGAAGAACAAATTAACAGATACTCTCACTCATTGAACTGGGAGTTGCTTAGTGTTAATCCAAATGTTCTATGGAGTGAAGCAGTCTTATTAAGATTTGAGAACTTGTTGAAATGGGGTTATGGGGGATTAAGTTTAAATGGATACCTTCCTTGGTCTAATGAACTTGTCGAGAAGTTTATTTCAAATTGGGATAGAGAACTAAAGGTTTCAAACAATAGACTTGTCTCTGGAGCTTGTAATTGGTTAAAAAATATCAATAACCATAAATTAATAGATTCTGTGCAAGATTCACTTAGCTATTTCTCTCATTTTGTAATCAAAGAAGGAGATCCCGAACGAACATGGCGAACTATTAGTACGAATCAAAATATTCTTTGGACTAAGGAATTTATCAAGAACAACTCCAAAAACTTGATTTGGGAAGATACAATTTTATTGGATTCAAGCGAGTATTCAAGTTCCTATTATGTCGATAGATTTGGTGGTTTATGTTCTAATTCATCAATTGGCTTTAACTTAGATCTTATTGAAACTTTTACAGATCAGATTAGCTGGCATAGCTTGAGTTTAAATGAAGGGATTCAATGGTCTGTTCCTCTCATTAAACGATTTGAAGAATTTTGGTTTTACTCTTTTGATAATGAATTGGAAGAAATTGTTACCTATAATATTCCAGAGTACAATTCTGAATCAGACTTTGATTATTGCTTAAAACAGTTTTGCTTTACTGCTAATCACACTCTCCCTTGGAGTAGTGAATTGTTAGAAGAATTTAAAGATAATTGGGATTGGGGTATTTTAAGCGAGTCATACTTTTTGCCTTGGTCTACAGATCTTATTCAAAAATTTAAAGGGAAATTTGTATTAAAGGAATTAGTTAATAATCAAGCAGTTTGGGAAAAAGTTTTCCAATCAAAAATAGATAAAACTGTTTTAGATCAGGTTTTTCTCAGATAAACTATCAAACCAATACTTCCAAATAACAGTCATTGCAATGGTGTCTAGTTTGCAATATTCTTTTAATAGAGAAGCCCACTGAGTCTTAATCTCTGGGTTGTTTGCATTAACACCATAGACCATATCTTCATAAGCTTTCATAGCTCCTGTTCCTTCTCTCACTTCTTCAGAACTTCCAGCAATTTCAATTTGTTCAAGGGCTTTGTATGGATTAATTACTTCTCCATCTTCCTCTTTATAGTATTTTCGTAACCACCCAATTTTATGTAAATAAGGATTATTGTTCCAAATAGCTGGAAGCACATATTTGATTGAGGTTTTCCCTTTCATTTCTGGATGAAAATAATATTGAAGACACAGTTTATTTAAATCCACCATCCTCATATCATCATCTTTTTCAAGCTTGGCAGTATTTTTTAGCCATTTTATTAATTCAGGGTTGTTGTAGTTTAAAGCTAGCTTGCAATTGTTCGCTTGGTTGTATATATCTTTGAGAATGGCATTTTCATAACTTGACCAAATGAGAATGGTTCCCTTGTATCCAATAGCTTCCATTAGGCTTTCAGCGAATTGGAAATTAGGGAATAGATCTTCAATATTCAAAAACTCTTTATGAATTGGTTCTGAATCCGGTCTTTCTAAAGTGTGGCAACTCCATTGAAAAGCAACTCTCTCATAAGGTCTCATACCTTTATGGTAAGGAATTGCCGATTGATAAGTTTCAAAGTCAATAAAATGAAGTGGAAACTCTAAACTTTTCAGAATATTTTCAAAATCCGGATGAAACCACTCCTCATTTTTTTTTGTGTACTCAATTTGAACTTTTTGTCGGTTTCCTTTAATTCCGGTTAAGTCCTCTTCTTGAATGTCGTAAAGTGATACTTTCTTTTCATGGATAAGATTATCAACTAATTGACCTTTCCCAAGTGTTCCGGCATAGTATAAATCAAAGATGTGGGGGTTAACATCTGCTAACTGTTTCCAGCATTCTTTATAACCATTTCTTCCTTCAACTTCATTAACGTTGTATTCACAGCCTTTGCAGCTTTTGCTTATTGGAACTTCTATTTTTATCAGTTCATCTTTCAAGCTTTCAATAAATAAATTTGATGATTCCTGAACATCAATCATTAAATAATCAACTTCAGTAGAAACATTTACTAAGGCTAAGAACTCTTCTTTATGTAATTCATCAAGATCACCAACAAAATCAACTTGATAATCTCGGAGTTTATTGCTTCGTTCCGATTCTGAAATGTGAAACCATTTAGCTAAACCATCAATATTTGTGGCTTTGGATTTGTCAGGCATCATCAAAAAACCATTGATCTGAGCCTTTGGAAACTTTTCTTTTAGGGCCATTACCTGAAAAGCTACATCTTCAAGATAGGGTTTCCAATCTGTCTTAATTTCGTCAGAACGTCTATTCCAAAATTGTTGATTTTTTAATTTCCCATCGAAGCTTTTTGCCTTGACCTCAATTAAATTAAAAACATTGCCTCTTTTTTCCAGAATATCGATTCTGATTAATTTGTTGTTAATGTTTATCTCTGGTTCAAAGAGAGTAATGTTTTCTTGTTTCAGTAATTCTTCTGTTTCTTTTATGGCTTCTTTGGGACCTTTTTCGGATTTGATTTCAATTCCCTCTGGATACAGGAGTTGTGCCATTTTGCCTACAATGTATCCACCCTCTGCTAATAATTGAAGGTACTTATTTGCCTCTTTGGTATTTGGATAGCCTTGCTTTTTGTAATAGAGTTTGGTTGCACACTCTTTTGCTACTTTGAAATCTGATTTTGATAGGTAGTTCGTCATAAATCAGTTAATTTTTGAAGACATTCTCTAATTGAGGTATTTAAGTGTAACTTACTATCTTTTCTCTCAAGTATGTTGCTTCCATGGGCTTGTAAATATTTGTGGTATTAGACACTGATTTATGATGGATACCTAGGCTTTGAGTAGATGAGTTGCCCAGTTTCGTCAATGTGTCTTTTCAAATCTTTATTCTCTAGGTTTTTATAACAAGTAATATCGAAAAAATAAGGAAGTCTTGTTTCATTTTCTAAATGATCTTTCAAAGTGGAAATAACATAATCATTAACAAATTTACCTTTAACTGCAAGATCAACGTCTGAGCCTTTTTGTTGGGTATTGAGGGCTCTGGAACCATAAATTAAAACTTCTTCTATTTCTGGGAATTTAATAATTTCGGCGATGATTACTTCTAGATCATATTTTTTTTGACAAAAAATCACATAAATCTCTGATTAAGGCAGCATAAAATTGAATTGTTTCTTCCGCAATTCTGGCGGCTAATTCATCATTGTAGGCATGGGGCGTTTGGTTTCGTGCCTTTAGCATGTCAACCCAAAGGTGTGCATTATCAATAATTTTATAGTGATAAGCCAATTTAATAACTTCTTTGGGCATTTCAGCTTGTTCGGTTAATTCTTGAGCTTGTAAATAATCTTTTATTGTTTTCCACGCCAACTCAAAGCTGAATTCAAAAGCTTGAATTAACCCCGCTCTATGAATGTCGGTTTTTTGCTCTTGATATTGATTGATGAAATCTTTGAGCTGCTCACTAGCTTTTGTGAGATTTTGATAACGCTTCTTCTATCTAATATCTTTGAAGTTCATTAACTATCTTTGTGGTTTTTACTAAAAAGCTAAACTAATTCTAACGTTATTATGGCTTAACATATATAGGTATGCAGCAGTAGATAGAATCTGTATTTGAGATTGTTACTTTGTTACCTTCCAGCCAAAGTTTCAGAAATAGAGAACTGTATTCCATTTTGCAAAGCAAGTCTTACAAAGTGTTCTTTCATAGTTCTGTTGACTGGGATAGGATCGGGTATCGATTCTTCATTTTCTCTGTGAGCCCAGATGATGGTATTACTTCCATAAGCTAATTTTCTCTCAAAACGATCATTCGTCCTTTGATCTCCTAGGCTATAGTATTCGAAATATAAGGTAAAAGCGTTCTCATATAATGCTTTTAAATACATTTTTACTTTTATTTCTTCAAAAGGCATTGCTTCTTGAAGGTGATTTACATTGGATTCTAGAGAAATATATTCACCGGTTTTACCTCTATCCAGGAAAATCTCCGGTAAGTGTTGGAAAACAAGCTTTTCAATACATTTTGCTTGCCAGTCATAATAATTAGAGTAATATAGATTTCCAACCAAATTTGCATCATAAATCCCTGTTTGAAAGTTATATTCATCGATTAAGATTTCGGGTCTAACTTTTGAAGAGCTGCTGTAAATTGATTTTCCTACATCCTTGTTGGATAAGTAGGGTTTGATAATTGCATCTTCATCCGAGGTGTCATCTTTTTTAATGCGCTCATTTAAATATTCATAAAAATATTTTGGAATTGGGCTTAGTTTAACGACTCCATGTCCTTCAATCTTGACCCAGGTGGTGGATAGTGAGCAATCTGCAAGTTTTATGAGATTACCATTGGGGTCTTCTTTAAACCATTGAAAAGCCAGATCAATAAACGATTCATCCAGGTTGGATTTATTTGTGATCCAGATTTTGCCAATAATGTTATCTAAAGTTTCTGCTTCATTATAAATTTGGATTTCGGAATTATTAGTTATCATTCCATATTCTCCAGTGCCAAAATCTTCCAATAGTTGCTGACTGATTGGCTTTAATGTCAATTCTCTTGCATAACCATTCCATAAAGGAAAGTTGGTGAAATAAGTTCTGCCGAAGAAAGACTTACAGTCTTTGAAGGATGTATAAAATTTATATACAAATTTTCGAGACTCTAAATCAAATTTTACCCCTCCTTTACTAATTTGATTATTTTGAGGTTCTTTAAAATGCTTTTTTTGCTCTTTAGCCTTAATAAGATGACTTGCACTTCCAATAGAAGAGATTACTTTAGCAACGATGAAAACATTCTTTGGCCATAGTTGAATCGGACAAGTTCTAATGTGAAAAATTTCCCCTCTAGCTTCACATTTGAATTCAATATCTGAACTTTCAATGCTTGTAATATCAATTCTTTCCGGTGAAAAATTAAAAGCTTTCATAAATGCTTCTTTTACACACCAAAGTCGAGTAGCTGCGCGATCAATATTTTCTCCCTTATCAATTAATTCCTTTAGCAGAGCTTTATTGGTTTCTCCTATCAGATTGGTCCATTCTTCTAAATTCCTATGTTCAATAAACTCAATGTCACATCCTTCGGTTTCTTCACCAACACAAATCAAAAGTAAAGAACGGCTGTGAGAAATTGAAATAGAAAGATCACTGTTTGTAATGATTGGTTGTCCGTTGTCTAACCAGGCCAGTTGGTTTTCATTCTTATTTAAATTGAATTGGTTTTCTTGGACGTATTTTGAAAGGAAAACATTTGACTCAACAGCATGTCTCGATAAGCGGTCTAATTCATTGAAGGCTTTATTGTGCTTGTAAATACAAGCTTTTGATTTACTCTGATTGATATGATCTAAGTCTTTTAATGAGTCCTCAAGTTGCTTTTCTAAAGTTTCAATATCTGCAATTTCCTCTGGAATGGGGTAATCCTTAGTAGGTTTTAGAGACTTTATTATATATCCAGATAATGTTTCAATAATATTTGAATCACTATTAAACATTGTCACATTAAGCCTACATTTTTGCTCCTCTTTACTAGTTCTGATGCATTCAATGTACGAGACAGTTCTATTTTGAGAAGTTAAATTGTGTATTTCCCATTTATCTATCTCAAACGGAAGAAATATACTGTCAGTGTTGAAGATTTGTGCTGATTGAAGTAATAAATCACGAAGAAGAGGGTTACCAATTGAAAATGGGGCTTGTTTTTCTTTAGAGAAGCAAATTTCTGCAGCATCACTATTAAAGACTTTTGTTGAGAAAAGGACTCTCTCATTACTAAGAGAATAGATTTCATCAATGTTTTGAAACATTGGACCTTGAAATAAAAGCCAAGAGTATAGATCGGTTTTGGGATCGAGTCTTAAAGGCTTCTGGGGTAAATTAATGCTCTTGCTTACTATATTGGAGGATTGATTAATAGTTAGTTCTGCGGAAAAATGTATCTCTGAAAAATTGGAATCCTCAGTTGAGATATTTACTGAGACTTTTTTTCCATTAGTATTTTTTTCTTGAGAAGTAATTGGTTGAGCTTTTATTTGAATTCTTATTTCACCTTTTTCTGGTACGACTATTGGACGAAGAAGAGAAATATTTTCGAATTGAACTGAATTAATGGAATCAACTTGGAATAGAATAGTTGCAGCTTCTGCCATTGCTTCCAATCCAAAAACGGCAGGAAATAGAAGAGATCCGTTGAAATTGTGGTCATCAATGTACTTATCATGTTCCCTACTTAAAGAAGCGTAGGCTCTTAACTCTCTTCCTGAGTCGAGTAATTCGATATCTTCTAAGTAGCGATTTGCTTTAGATGATTCTATTTTCCAAGTATCTAAATTTCCAAGACTCCCTGTAACTGCTACTTGCTGGTCGCTTGTGCTATTGTCGAACCAGTGCATGAAAGTCTTTATACCAATTGAAGGTTGAATAGAACCGATTCCAATATTTGCCAGTTTTTGAACGCTACCCATTTTTGCTCCCATGCCGATTTCATCCCAAACACTATAGGCGAAAGTTCCAGTTTCAATAGCTCTTTTCTTCTTTAGGTTTCTAAGAACGAGATCTAGAGCTTCATTGGAAAATGCATACCAACTATTACCTTGCATACCGGTTATTCCAATGATTGACGTTAGAGCAAAAAATGCTTTCAAGGGAGAGTCTTGAAGAGATTCAATAATATTAATTGCGCCTATTAATTTGGGTGATATTTCTGAGATAGCCTGATCTGAGCTAACTTGCTCAACCCTTCTTGGTTTGTTAATACCTGCCCCGTGAATGACAATCGTAATTTGACCTAATTCAGCTGATATTTTTTTGATTAGATTTTGAGCAGAGTCTTGATTATTTATGTCACAAGTGAAGTATTTTGCTGACAATCCCTTATTAGAGTATTTTTCTAAGGTTAGCCTAATTTCGTCAGAAATCTCTGAGCTTCCCACCAGTGCCATTTTGCATTTATATTTTTCCGCTAAGGATAAAGCGCATTCTGCTGTTATTCCTTTTCCTCCTCCGGTTACTAGTACAATATCTTCAGGAGATAAAGATAGGTTGGATCTTGGCTTCGAGTTTGTTTCAGCTAATTCATAAACCATTTTGTAACGTTTTTCGTTCTCATCATAGCCAACCGAATAGAATTCATCAGCAGTTTGCATTTCTTCGTTTACTAGTTTAGAAATATTATTTGCATTAATTTTGGAATTGAATTCAATGACTCGTATTTTTTTATTGGGCCTTTCAAGGTGGATGCTCGCTGCAAAAGACGACGTTGATAGGATTGGATTCTCTCCGTGATTTTCTTTTATTTGTCGAGAGAAGCGACCGTCCCCAAATTGTACAAAGGCTATTTCAATATTTTTCTCAAAGGTGAACTTTGCTGTATTGGATAACATTGCTACAGCTTCATATATCTCTTCTTTGTTTCCATAAACTTGAGGTAAAAAAACAACGAGCCTATCTAAGTTATTTTGATTTGCTAGTTCTGAATGATCCAAGATGTAAAGATTTTGAATCGATTTTCCAAGAGTACTGGCAAACTCAATTTGTTTAGAATCAATACAGACTATTCCAGTGTTTTTGTTGTTTAGAAGTTTATTTTTTTTTTCGTTGGATAGATTTAGAGCTTCTTCTGTTATCTTTACGCTATAGCTTTTAACCTCATTCATTCTATTTAGTTCTTTTTCTCTTTTATCAAGAGCACTAGCTACGTTTTCGTTTATATTCGGCTTTATATTTGGACTCTGCTTTACTAAACTCTCAGAATAACTAAGAGAATTTACAGCGTTAATTATTTCTTCAATGCTCGCGTTTGCATAGCTGGATGTTTCGAACTTTCCTTGAATCCGATATGTTTTTGCAGTTTCTTTCAATAAAGAAGAAGCTTTAATGCTATCCAGATTTAAGTCATCTAAAAGCTTATATTCAAGTTTTATTTCAGATTGAGGGAATCCGGTTTTTTCTTCAATTAGTTTGAGTATGTGGTCTTGAATATCATTCGGTCCGATTTGTAAATTGAGAGAAGTTTCTTTATGGGCTGGTTTCTTTTCTATTATTACCCATTCACTTATTAGACTAATGAGCTCTTCTAGTGAGTTGTTGGTGTATTTATTGGGTTCTAATTTCCCTTGAAGGTGATATTTTTTTACTATGGCGTTTAAGAAAGAACCAGCTTTAATACTATCTAGATTTAAGTCGTCTAAGAGCCTATATTCAAGCTTAATTTCAGATTGAGGGAATCCGGTTTTCTCTTCAACTAGTTCGTAGAGAAATTTCCTAATTGTTTCCTTTGATAATTCGGAACCTGATTGAGCAAAACCTTCCTCAGGATTGGTAATTTGTTTCTTTTCAACTGATTTTTGAGAGATTTCTAGATTGTGAACTGTAACTTTTGTCTTTGCTTGAGATTGTTCTTCCCTTAGGTGTGTTTCATTACCATTCTTGCTTGTGTGAAGATATTTGAGATCTGAAAGGATTATATCTTTGATGAACTCTCCTCTTTTCTCTAAATAACTTGTAAGGTCAATGTATGGAATACTTAAACTTTCTAATAAAGTGTTTTTCGGTTCGTCTTTAGAAAGAATAGTTTGAGGTTCTGCATTGTCTTCTAACATTCCTTCAGGAAATGGCCTTTCTAGAGGGTTAACTAAGAATTCCTTCTCAGATACCGGTACAAAATCTCTAATTAACCTATCTTGATATACCTCCGATACATTAATGTCTACTCCGTATACAAAAGCATTGGCTAAAAGTTTTGTAAATGCGTCCTCATTGTTTGTTGATGTTTCAACCGGTAGACATAAGATATTATCCGTAATGCTGCTCACTAAAGAAGTGAGAACTTTACCTGGGCCAATCTCTAGTAAAAGGTCACAGTTTTGTTCAATTGACTTAATTGCTTCAATAAAGTTAACTTTATCCATTGCTTGAGTAGCAAAGTAGGATTGCAATTCAACTTCTTGAACTTCTTTACCAGTAACACTGCTGATGAGTTTGCATTGTGAGGGTTTTGATTTTTTTGAGTTTAATAAAGGATATTTTTTTATTGCTACTGCGGTATCTGCTATTAGTGCTGAGTGAAAAGCTGCGGAAACCGGTAATTCCAAGGCTGAAATTCCTTCATCTTTAGCAGCCTTTACAATGAAACTAACGCTGGATTGCTCTCCACTTATCACTGTCTGTTGTGGAGCATTGAGATTGGCTATTGTTACGTATCCTGGTGCTTTTTTAATGAATTCTAAAGCTTTATTCTCATGGCAGAATAAACTTGCCATGGAACCTGATCCATATTGGTTCATGACTTTGCCACGAAAAGCTGCAAATCTTAATGCAGTTTCCTGATCATAGACCCCCGCAGACCAAAAAGATGTTAACTCACCAAGACTATGTCCGGTTGATATAGCTATGTTTATTCCAAGTTTCTTTAAATAGGTATGCCAGAGCATTGAGGTTATAACAATTGCTGGCTGAGCAACGTTAGTTTGCTTGAGAGTTTTTTGCCATTGTTGAAGCTCTTTATCGTTGGAAGCTAGATGGGGGAACTTGTATATTGCTTCTTTAATTTCAAAGGCTTCTTCTTCTCTAAAACTTTCTAGCGCTTGGTCCAAAAGTTCTTTTGCCCAATCGAAACGCTCTATAAGTTTATAGCCCATTCCAAGCCTCTGAGAACCTTGGCCGGGATACAATGCACCGATTCTGAGATTTGTTCTCTTTTGTCCAAAAACAATAGTGTGATTCTCTTTTGAATGAACGTTTATGTCATTTATGAGTGTGTTCTTCAACTCAGTTATAAGGGAATTTAAATTTTCTTCTAGTTTGAACGGGGTATCTGCTGTAACTGCAGCTCTATATGGCTTTTGGAAATCGGAATTTTTGTTCAACTGATAGGAAAAATCGGTTAACTCAGCGTAGCTAATCCCTTTAATCTTTGTAAGAACATTTTCAATTTCTATAATGAGAGAGTCCTTATCTCTTGCTGAAAAGAAGAACACCTCCGAGGTTTGATTAGATACTATTAATTTTCTTTCGGAATAGGTGGGCTCAAACTTTTTATTGGGAAGGGACTCAGGGGACTGTATCACTACGTGACTATTTATTCCTCCAAATCCCATCGCTGAAATCCCTGCATTGATTATGCTTTCTGGATCTTTAACCTGGCCATTTATTAATGGATAAAGGACTTTAGCTTTATCTTGAAAAACAGGATTCAATTCTTTGCAGCCGGCCGTTGGAGGTAAGACTCTTCGATTAACAGCTATAACAGCTTTTATAAAGGCTCCAACACCCGCTGCAGCTTTTGTGTGCCCTACAATGGATTTGAAAGAAGTCATTCCACAACTGTTTGCTGGTAATTCTCCGTTTGAATTTAAGGCAATACCTATGCCACTCAGCTCAGTCCTGTCACCAACGGCTGTTCCAGTTCCATGTCCTTCGATAAAATCTATTTTTGATGTATCGCTGAGTCCGGCCATTGAATAGGCTCTTTTAATGGCCATTGATTGGCCGATATCACTTGGTGCAGTTATTCCACCTTTGCCGTCAGAGGATATTCCCCAGCCATTTATGATTGAATATATTTGATCATTATCCCGAATTGCATCTTCAAGTCTTTTGAGGATTACTATTCCACAACCTTCTCCGGGAAGGAAACCTTTGCCCCTTTTATCATAAACTCTCATCTCATCTTGAGTTAAAGCTCCTGTTTTGGCAAATCCAATTAACTCAAAAGTATCAAGGCTAATATCTACCCCACCTGCAATTGCCATATCCATTTGACCAGAAGCAAGGTGACTTGAAGCGGTACAGATTGCCAAAAGAGATGATGCACATGCCCCATCGACTAGGTATCCTCCACCATGAACATCAAGAAAATTACAAATTCTTCCAGCAATTGTATTTGCTAGCCCCCCTGCTAATGTGTCTTCTGTGACTGGAGCGAAGACCGATTTGTAGTAACGCTCCATTGTGCTTTCTATTTGCTCTGTATGCTTTTCTAAAGCTTTATCTTTCAAAGATGTTCTTAAGGCTTTTCTTACAAAAGGCCATCTCAGTAACATATTGTTTGAGCGTGTAAACTCACCAGTTAAGGTGTTGCCGATAATTGTTCCAGTTTTTTCGTTTGGTAATCTTTCTTTGTTATATCCAGCGTCTTCAAGTGCTGCGAGGGCTGTATCTAGTGCAAGCCAGTGAACAATATCAGTACTTTCAAATGTTTTTTTAGGAATCCGTCGCCCCATCCAATTAAAAGAATAATTTTCAAGAACAGCGGCTTTATTTTGATATGTTTTATCGACTGTTGAAGGATCTGGGTCATAGTATTCGTTATTCGGTAGTCTGCAATCAGGCATTTCCCGAAATTGTCTTCTTCTAGTTAAAATATTTTCCCATAATTCCAGTGGTGTTCTGGCTCCAGGATACATACACCCAATGCCAATAACAGCTATTTGATTTCTTTTATGAGAGTTCATATTTTTGCCATATTTTAGACTTTTTGGATACTTAAAATTGTTTCATGTCAGTTTTAATCTTTCTAATCTTTATTGTTTCATTGAATCTTAGACCTGTGTATCGACGAATTGTTGAAATTATCAATACTTGTTGTTAAATAAAAGATTAAAAATCAATTCAGGAAATGGTAGCTTAGGGTTCGGTTCGAAGGTTGCTTTTTGCAAACAATAGATTAGAGCTTTTTGCTTGTAAGCCGAAATGTAATCTATTGAGTAGTACTAAGTTTGGCTTTCGAAGGGTTGCGGGTAATACTTTGGTTTGTTTGTTCGTGAATATTAAATCTAGAGTGGAAAATTAATTCTATTTCAGGGTAATAATTGATTGTTGAATTTAATTAATATTCACAATTTTAATAATGAAAAAACATTTCATCTTCGGGATTATTCTTTCGCTTTTAGTAGTAATTTATGTTTGTTCGGAGGTAAATGCGGAAACATATGTCGGTGTTCAAACAGGATTTTCTTTTTCGAATAGAATTGGAGATGGAAAAGCGGATGCTGATACCAACTTTAACGGTAAAGCTGGCGTAGGATTATTAACTGGTTTTGATTTATCTGCTGCTAATTTAGAAAAATCATTTGCAATTAGTGGAAAAGTTGGGCATTATTTCGATCGATTTCCTTTCCTCGGAATTGAAGGAGAGGTTGGGTACCATAAGCCAGATTACAAGCAGCAAACCTTTATATTAACCAACCCAAACTTACCACCGCTTTTTTCGCTTCAGGAAGCTGCTGATGTTCATAATTTTCAAGCAGGTTTTAGTTTAATGCTTAGATATCCTGTGTTCAAGAGGGTTATGCCATATGTAGGAGTTGGGCCACAAGTACATTATGTAAGAGCAAGAGGTGTCGGAAATGCAATTTCAGGGTTTAATCCATCTTTACCTCCTAATATCGTCATAGAGGAAGATGAACTGAAAAGAGATGATGTAACTGCGGGAATCCAGGCGAAAGTTGGTGTGAGGATTGTTCCAATTCAGAAGTTCGAGCGTTTAGCAGTTGATCTGGAATATAAATTCAATGCTGCTCCAGTGAGATTTAACTCTTTTAGGGACTTGGCAAATGTTAGAGGTTTTTATAATACGCAACAAGTAGGAGCTGCAATTGTCTATAGATTCGGTAAATTACCCCAAGGCCTGAAGAAAAAATATAAATTGGCAAATAAAGCCGGACGAATCAAGAACTCAACAGATTATGCTTTTATGAGTGCTTCAAATAATGCTTTTTTAGCTCTAAACAATTAATTATCAAACAACTTTCTTATGTGTCAGAGCTTATTGAGTGCTTTTGTCCTAAATTTTGATTTCGCCTAAATCTACATCATCGTTACCTTTCAGCCACATTTTTGAATTGGCAACAGATTCAAAGCCTTTTATGTGTAACTTGCTGTCCTCTCTAGTTTCGGTGAATCTTATGTAGGCCCTAATGGACATTTTGGCAAAAATGTCACTAGGGAGTACAAAAGCAATTTTCTTTATTCCGGCTTTTTTTGCTTTAGGATTAACCCATTGATCAACCCATTGAACATCTCCTATCTTTACTGATTTTAATTTCCTTGTATCATTAAGCCACCCCATACCAGGAAATTCTTGTATTTTTTCTTCAAAAAACTCAACACCTTTAATGAAAGGTTCTTTCCATTGATCTCCACTCATAAAGTCAAGTGGAGTCCATATTATACATGGTATGGTTGGATCAAACTCTAATTTGACTGCATGACTTTCAAATAAAATCATTGTGGTTAATCGGTATTTTTAAGATAAATATTCCCAGAAAATGAATTTATTAATTTGTATTAAAGTGCTAGGGGCAGCTTTATCTTTTTACTTAGTAGTCGAATTTTGTACTGTTTTCTTTAATTCATCAAGTTCTTCTCTAAGTTTTGGAGCTTCTCTCATTGCTCTCCTTAATGACTTTTCTCTCTTTACATATTCATCAGCTGGAATAGCAGGATCACCACCAAGAATTTGAAATGGTTTGCCCGCTTTATGAACATGACTTGCAGGAGCAATAATAGTGTCATGTGGTACTTCGATATTGTCCTTACAACCTGAGTGACCCGCAACTATGCATCGATCTCCTAGAATTACACTACCTGCTAAGCCAGATTGCCCTACCATTAAACAATCCTCACCAATTTGACAGTTATGAGCGATTTGAACTTGATTGTCTATTTTGCTTCCCTTCCCAATTCTGGTTGGACCCAATGTGCCTCTGTCTATACAGCTATTCGCGCCAATTTCTACCTCATCATCTATTTCAACCCATCCAGCTGAAAGCACTTTAAGTTGTATTTGTCTTTTTGCTTGAAGCTCCTCAGGTTTAGTCCCTTTTCGTACTTTTTCTAGATTACTTTCATCCTCTGTTACATAACTGAATCCGTCAGCTCCTACAATAGAACCAGGATGAATAATGACTTTATGTCCAATTTTGCATGAGTCTTCTATTACTACTCTATACTTGATAAGAGAATCAGAGCCTATAGATACTCTTTGGCCCAATATGACTCCCGCTTGGAGCTCTGTATTGTTTCCGATTGAACAGCCCGGGCCTATGATTACATTGGGACCAATCTTGACATTTTCGCCAATTTTGCTTGTAGGATCAACAATTGCTGTTTTGTGAACTCCTATCGGGTAAGAAAAACGTTTTGGAGCGAACAGTTCGAGCAGTTGTTTTATAACAAGCTTGGGTCTTTCTACCAAAACCCTTGGCACTTCTTTCAATATATTTGAGTTGGATGGAACCAGGTAAGCTCCAGCATTTAATTTTCCTTCATTTAATAATTTTAGATATTTATTGGTGAATACAAAACATAATTCTTTTGAGTTAGCTTTAAGTGGATCTGAGCTGAATCCACTTAAGTTCAATTCTGGATCTCCGCAAACTTGGCCACCAGTAAGTTGGCCAAGTTGACCGAGTGTAAAAGAGGGAATACCTATTTCATTCATAGCGAAATTTTCATGAAAACATTAATCCTAGTATGAAATATTTTATCCATTATTACTGATGAATTTACTCTAATGCTTATTAGCATTTATTTTCATAATGGGAATAAATGTTTTATGTATGCTTTGAATAATAGAGAACCTTTTCGCATTTTATCCAAAATAATACAGCTATTTTCTCTTACAAAAAATCTTAATCGTGATCAATGGATGGTTGTTTACAAGGATTTATGGGGGGTTATAGCTAAAGATATATCTCTACTTTTTTTTGATTCACCATTGGTTCAAATTTGGCAAATTGATAAAAGAAGGTGTAGCTATAATGCAATTGCAAGTTCTTTACCGAGTTTTATAAATTCGCAAATACTCGATCGCTCTGAACTAGCAAGTAAGGGATCTATATTTGATATTGATGATATTCATTTTTTGTATATTCAGGTCCCTTTCAATGAAATTACTGAAGAAAAAAAGACCTTGCTTTGTACGATGGTCGATCACTTGAAAGTATCACAGGAGTGGAGAACATCTCTGGAAAAGGGATTTGAAATTCAAAAGAGAATGGATCTATTACATAAAATAACGGTATCGATTAGAGGTACATTAGATCTTCCAGAGGTTTTGGCAACAACTGCTTTTGACTTGGGAGAGAGTTTGGATGTAAGCAGATGCTTTATAAGGAGATATGATCCTAATAACCCTGGAAAAGTTCTTGCTACTGAACAAGAATATACTGAGCCTGGTTTAATGAGAGCCTCAGACACAATCTTTGATTTTGAGACTGATTGGATGAAAAATCTTTCAAAAAAAGCTGAAGAGGCTATCAATCAAAGTGATGAAAGCTTTGAGTCTAATATTCTCTATATTAAAAATGCTGAAGACTTGGATGATCCAGAAGGTTGGGTTACGAGTATGGTTAAAGCGATTCAGCTTAAGACTTTTTTGGGAATACCTTTAATTTATCAAGGAATGATAGTGGGAAGTTTATGCTTTCATCAGTGTAATTTTGAGAGAAACTTTGATAGTAGTGAGTTCGAATTTATAAGACAAGTAGCGGATGAGGCGAGTGTTGCTATTATGCACGCAGAAATGTATAAGCATATTCAGCTTCAGGCTAAAACGGATTCTCTTACAGGGCTCCATAATAAAGCTTCGTTTCACGATTTATTAAATCAAGAGATTGAGAGATCTAAAAGGTCCCAAAGTAATCTCTCTTTAATGATGATCGATCTTGATTACCTTAAAACAGCCAATGATACCTATGGACACATTATTGGTGATGAATTGATTAAGTTGATGGGATCAAAACTTAAACAGGTATTAAGGCAAGTTGATATTTGTGCCAGGTTTGGTGGTGATGAATTCGGTGCAATTTTGCCTGATACTCCACTCGAAGGAGCAAAACAATTGGCAATAAGGCTGGCTGAAGAAGTTAAGATTACAAAACATCCAATAGCGGGTTCAATGAGTGCAAGTATAGGGGTTTCGGGTACTGCTTTTAACACGCTAGAAAAAGACCACTTAGTTGAAGAAGCCGATAAAGCTCTTTATCTTGCAAAAAGGAAAGGAAAAGGCCAGGCTTGTTTCTCTGATGAAGAATTGAAGAATTAGTATTGTTTGATTTGGCTGTAGGGTTAATGTATAAATGTTTTGTTGAGATGGGCATTGTATAAGAGGAAAACTTTTTACTTTTCTTGTTCTCTATGTTGGAAGATGTAAAAAACCTTCACGATAAGTTCTTATCAATAAAGCTAAGGCATGGACTTGAAAGGTTGGGCCTTGAAACTGGTATTGTTAGCAGAATTAAGAAAAATAAGTATAAAGTCATTGAAATAATTACTAATATATCTTTACTCAAAATTCACAGTGAATTCGATCTCAAGGACACATTTTGTACTCAAGTTGTGAAGTCTAAAAAAACAGTGTTCTATACTCACGTTGGAGATATACCGGAATTGAGACTTCACCCTGTTTATAGAAACCTGAAGTTGGAATCATACATTGGTACTCCAATATTTACTTTTGATGACAATATTTGGGGTACCCTGAATTTTTCTTCTCTAAGAATAAAAGATAAACAATTTCCCGAAGAAAATATTAAATATGTTGAGGAAGCTGCCCACCAAATACAAGGATATTTGCTGAAAATGGACTTAATATCAAGATGGGATTAATTTGAGTCCTCTAGATAACCATTCCCAACTCGTTACCAAATTGAAGGGTCAAACAAGATTTTAATTTACTTAACGCTTTTAATTCTATTTGCCTTACTCTCTCTAAGCTAACCTTTAATATTTTAGAAAGTTCGGTTAATGTCAATGTTGAACTATCTTTATTAAGACCATATCTACACCTAACTATCATTGACTCCCTGTCATTCAAAAGATTTGATATAGCTTGATTTAAAAAGTCTGAAATTATTGTCTGGTCTGTTAATTCTTCAAAATTGTGACTTTGTTCGTCACAAATCGTCTCTAGAAGGGACACTTCTCCTCCTGAATCATCCAATTGAGATCCGTCTAAGGATGAAATTTGTTCTTGCTGCTCTTCAAAAGCCATTACATTTACTAACCTTTGAGGAGTAACATTTAAAGTCCTACTGATCTCTTCTATACTGGGATCCCTCCCTAATTCTTTTACAAGAGATTCTTTTGCCTTGCGTATCTTGGAGATCAGTTCATTAACTGAAGCTGGAAGTCTTATCATCTTGGATCTTTCGGAAATACTTGCCAAAATTGACTGCCTGATCCACCAAGTTGCATAAGTTGAGAACCTGTAACCTAATTCAGGATCGTATTTATCTACGGCTTTCATTAGGCCAAGATTTCCTTCCTGAATTAGTTCTGGAAAATCAAATTTAGCGTTAGAGTATTTCTTTGCCATGCTTACCACTAAGCGAAGATTGCCTAAAACTAGTTTGTTTCTAGCTGTAATTGCCTCTGCTATATTGGTTTTTAATGCTTGTTTATAAGATCTTGCAAGCTCAATTTCTTCAGAAGGAAGAAGAAGAGGAAGTCTTTGAAGATATCTGAAATACCATTTAACCAGGTTAAGGTTTACAAGGTTTTCAGAAACTGATTCAAATTCTTCTTTTTCGTTCGAATAATATTGCTTGTCAACAACTTCTTCAGAAATTTCAAATTCATTAGCTGACTCAACCTGATAATTCATAGAATTCAAGGGTGCTATCTCTACTGCTTCAACATCTCTCAGGTTCAACCTGCACAATATAAACTACAACTTATCAGGGCATTCTTCCTTGTAGAAGCTAAACAAAAGTTTAAGAAGATGAAGGAACTTCTTCATCTTCTTTGAGAGCAGTCAGATTCAACTTATCAGTTACAGAAGTTGTGCCTAAGCATTTTACTTAGTGTTCCAGTTCTAGGATCCACCTGTTAGCACTATGATTTCCCTAAATTAAAATCCTATTATCAAAGATGAAAATTATTGAGAATTCATAATTGAACAATTAGTAAAGAGTTTTAACCTTTAACAAGACAATAAAATTCTGAAGTATAAAATTTAAGCATTAAAGATCTCAATAAATAAATTACTCTTTGAAAAGAAATAATCTCAAATTATCTAAAGCGGAAGCTAAGTCCTTACAAAAAGTTCTTAATCGTAAGGTATCTCCTCGTCAAATTGTTTCTACGGATTTAGCATCTGAATTGGCAGGTTATGCTGTAAAACTCAATTTGCCTGTGTCTTGCTTAATCGATCGGAGGGGGAAAGTTAGAGAGCTATACCTTGGAGAATTAGATAAGATCGGCAGTATTAAGGCTCAAGCTGCGAGAGAGGGGGTCTCTAGGCTGGCTCAGCTTAGATTGATTATTGCAAGCCCTTTCAAAGAAGTGAGTAAAGCAGAACTGTTGTTTTTAAAAAGGTATAAACTGGATGTACTTTTGTTTGTGCACGCTGGGAAAAACGCTGATTTCAGTTCTTCAAAAGGCCAGTATTTGGAATACGCTGATTATGGACAACTTTGCTACCTGTCTAATGTTCCAGGACAAAGATGGTCAGTTAGGGAGAAAAGTACACTTAAAGAAATTTCAGAAATTGACTTTGAAGAATTAGTTCAAGAAATTGAAGAAGACTTGGCTTCTAGTCCCGAAGGTGTTGAGGTTAAAAGTCTTGAGAAAGCCATTATTGTTGGCCTTTCCAAAGGTAGGGCGAATAATTCTGGATGGGAAGAATATCTAGATAGTTTTAGTGAGTTGAGAGGGTTGGCAATCACAGCTGGAGCGACAGTATGTGAAGAAGTGAATCAAAATATTGATAAGCCAGATTCCAAGTTCTATGTTGGCCAGGGGAAAATTAAAGAAATAAGATTGATAGCTGAAGATGAAGAAGCTGATCTAATTATTTTTGATAATGAGTTAAGTCCTTCTCAAAAAAGAAATATTGAAAAAGAGCTTGGTGGAAATATTAAGGTAATAGATAGAACAGAATTGATTTTAGATATTTTTGCCCAAAGAGCGAGAAGTGAAGAAGGAAAATTGCAAGTTGAATTAGCTCAGTTGAAGTATTTGGCTCCAAGACTCGCTGGTAAAGGAATTGAATTGAGTCAGCTGGGTGGTGGTATTGGGACAAGAGGTCCCGGTGAAACCAAATTGGAAACCCAACGACGACATATTAAAGAGAGGATTTATGTTCTTGAAAAAAAAGTTGCACAAATTGGGAAAACCAGATCAATACAGAGAAGAGCCAGAAAGCAAAAAAGAATGCCTCTTGTTTCAATTGCGGGCTATACAAATGCTGGGAAATCAACTCTTTTCAATACACTTACTAATTCTAAAGTCGTGGTTGAGGACAAATTGTTTGCAACTTTAGATCCTACAATTCGTGAGATAAAGAGGAAAAGTAACTCATTTCTTTTAAGTGATACTGTTGGATTCATTCAAAACTTGCCAACTACTCTCGTAAATGCATTTAAAGCAACTCTCGAAGAAATATCTGAAGCGGATTTGATTTTGACTATTATTGACGCAAGCCACCCAAATAGAATGGAGCACCTAAAAACGATTGAGGAAATATACGTTCATCTTAATGTGGATAGGTATCCTCAACTTCTTGTTTTTAATAAAATAGATCTCGTTAGCGCTCAAGAAAAGGAATTTCTGAAGAACTCTTATCCTAACGGTCTTTACGTTTCTGCTTCCGAAAAGCAGGGATTAGAGGTTCTTGTTAAAGAAGTTGATCAGATCCTTTTTGAATCTTGCCAAGTGACTTGCTAAGTGAAATCGGGCCATGAGAGACTCGAACTCCCGACGCCCCGGTTCGTAGCCGGGTCCTCTATCCAGCTGAGGTAATGGCCCAAAGCTGACATAAGATTCTATCACATACTTTGCGCTCTCTAGTTTATGAAAGATAATCCACTAGGTGGACCTATTGTTAATGGAACAAAGTCTTAATATACTGTCTGCTAAAATATAGCGTGATTTAAAGACACAAAGACTAAAAGGTTAGTTTAGAGGGCAATGGGGCTCAAAGATTTATTTAAGTTAAAGAGAAGCAGAAAGGGGCTTGGTGTACCCCCTAAGGAAATAATTTCGGGTGAAGAGATCTCGGAGTTGTGGACTCAATGCAAATCTTGCAATACCATGATCTATAACAACGATCTCAAAAAGAATTTAATGATTTGCCCAAAATGTGAACATCATTTTCGTATAAGCTCTTATGAAAGAATAGAACAGTTAATTGATGCTGGGACCTGGGAGGAAGTTAACTGTTCTATAGAAACTGATGATCCTTTGAAATTTCATGATTTGAAATCGTACGCTGATAGAGTAGAAGCGGCTAAAAAAACATCTGGAACAACAGAAGCCATAATCACCGGCACTGCGAAAATAAAAGGCTATGATTTTGCGCTAGGGGTCATGGAGTTTTCTTTCCTTGGAGGTAGTATGGGTTCTGTGGTTGGAGAGAGAATTGCTAGGCTTTGTGAAATCGCTATTGAAAATAAGTTTCCGCTTGTTCTCGTCTCTAGTTCTGGAGGTGCTCGTATGCATGAAGGTCTTTTTAGTTTGATGCAGATGGCAAAGACTTCTTCCTCTCTCGCAAAATTGAGAGACAATAATTTGCTTTTTATTTCTCTTTTAGCGGATCCTACTTATGGAGGAGTTAGTGCGAGCTTTGCAACTCTTGGGGATATAATAATAGCGGAGCCCAAAGCGAAAATTGGTTTTGCTGGTCCAAGGGTTATTGAAGAAACAATAAGACAAAAGCTTCCAAAAAATTTTCAAACAGCAGAATATCTTTTAGAACATGGCCAGCTTGATATGGTTGTTCATAGAAAAGATTTGAAGAATAAGCTCGCCCAGCTGATTAAAATGCATGTACAGATGCCAAAGCCTGAGTTTGTCGAAACTGGAAATTAATTGATTGATGCATAAAAAAAATCTAGTTTCGGGTATGCGGCCAACTGGAGAGTTGCATATTGGGCATTATCTTGGTGTTCTGAGGAATTGGGTTGAGTTGCAAAACTCTTCTAAGTACAACTGCTTTTTCTTTGTTGCGGATTGGCATTCCTTGACTACAAAGTATGAAAGAACCGAGGATTTGCAAAAGAATATTATTGAAGTAACCCGTGATTTTGTAGCTTCGGGTTTAGATCCTCAAAAGTCAACGATATATGTTCAATCCGCTATCCCAGAAATAGCCGAGCTTCACTTACTCCTTAGTATGGTGACTCCTAATAATTGGGCCGAAAGGGATCCAACCTTAAAGGACCTAGTTAGGGCATTGGCTCATGGTAAGACCTCTGAACAAGACGTTCAAAATGAAAATGGAATACTTTCTTATGGAATGCTTGGCTATCCAATCCTGCAGACTTCCGATATATTAACCTTTCGTGCTTCACTAGTTCCTGTTGGTAAAGATCAGGTTGCTCATATTGAGATAAGTCGGGATATCGCAAGAAGGTTTAATAATATATTTGGTTGTGATTTTTTCCCTGAACCCAAAGCTTTATTAACCGAAACCCCTACGGTGAAAGGGACCGACGGTGGAAAAATGAGTAAATCGTTTAATAATGATATAAAAATCAGTGCGGGTGAAGAAGAAACCTTAAAGCAAGTGAAATCTATGATTACTGATTCTCAAAGAATCAAAAAATCAGACCCTGGCTCTACAGAAAGGTGTGAAGTTCCTTTCCCTTACTATAAAATTTTCGCTGATAATCAACAAGTTGAAAGAGTAAAGCGAGAATGCGAAAGTGCAGTGAGAGGCTGTTTTGACTGTAAAAAGCAATTGGCAGAAATCATGAACGATAGGTTTAAGGAGATAAGAATAAGGAGAAAATCTTTTAATGATGACGAAATACTCAATATCTTAAAAGAAGGTAATGAAATAGCAAGGATTAAGGCGCAAAATAATCTTAAAGAAGTTAGAAAAATTATTAAGTTGCATAATTGGAATTAAAATGCCTTTTCTGTATTTGTACAACTTTTTGAAAAATTAAATAATGCCAATTGATTATGTTCCATCGCCTTCGGCTTATTATTCAAACTACCAGAAAAAGACATATGTAAGTTCCTCTCTTGAATATTCTTCTGCGAATGATTTTGAATTAGAATCTCTCGAGGATGAAGAATTCCTCATTCCTCAAATGAATCTTCTTAAAAAAGAAATACCATCATTGACAGCTTCAATTGAAAGCGATCTAAAACAAAATTTCACCGCTCAAGCAATTTGGGGACCGGTAGAGGCTCGCTTGATTCCTGAAACTAAAAGAACTCTTAGTAAAGTAATTTCAAATAACATTGCTGATTTGACTGAGCAGGAATATTTGCACGTGAGAGAGCTTTTGATTTATGTACTGTCTAACCCGGAGAGCAAACAAAGAGTTTTTGAACTAACTGGTTTTGAAGAGAAGGATATTGCTTTTGCAGAAAAATATTTCAGAAAATTTAAAAGAAAGTTCTTTTTCACAAAACTTGTTGAAATTGCTTTGGCAACTTCTTCAAATGGCAATGTGAGTAAACAAATTGGTGGTCTGATTCAATTTATTTTTGAAACTGCCGAACTGAATAATGAGAGAATTCCTGATCAATATAAATTCAAATTCATTCGTGGAATTCCAGAATTGATTCAGCCAATTTGGAATGAAATAGCGGAAGACTGTGCTTTAAATCCAACAAGGTGTACACAAAACTACACACCATTTATGGATTTGAACCAAGATCAAAAAATTGATGAGAAGGATGTGAAAATTGCAATTGATAGTATGAATTGGTTGATGGGGAACGTGAATAGTGATTCAAGCTTTTAAGCCACTTCTTGGTTGATTCCCAGTAAATGTTAATGATTTAAGGAGCTCTGTAACCTTCTTCTTGGATGATCTTTTTTGCGGTTGGAGAGTGAGCCAGATATTCTAAAAATTCTTTCAACTCAAGGGTCTCGTTTTTAGCCTTCCAAATTGCAAAGATAGTGACTTTGGGTGCTTTAACTTCAAATTTTGTATTCCCTTTTACAATTTTGAGCTTTTGAACAGATGAGTCCAATGCCCCTGATGAGACGTAACCAATACCCCCCGGTATCTTGGATATCGCAGATCTCATTTCCGGGTTGGAGTTAACGGCAAGGGCTTTTAAAGAAAGCTGTTGGTCCTCATGGAGCTCGAGAAAATTTTGTTCAAAGGTTCTTTTGATTGATGCGCCGGATTCTCTACTTAAGATTTGAATTGGGGTATTGTTTCCTCCGAAATCATTCCAATTTGTAGCTTTTCCCGTAAATATTTCGGTTAACTGCTCTTTGGATAGCTTAGTTAATTTATTTGATGGATGAATGATAACTACTGTTTGGTCGAAGGCAATAGGATTCTCTTCAAATTGAATGTATTCATTGGAAAGTTTCTCTGTAGTAACTATCAATTGTGTGAGTTCTTTATTGAGTAGTTCGTGCTCTTTTCCTAAAGTGCCTTTTACAACTATTGCTTTCCCTTGTTCTTGCTTAAAACCTCTAGCGAGCGCTTCTGATAGATGTAAAAGATGTGTTGAACTTGTTATTGTAAACTGTTCACCACTCTCAACCACTTTCCCACAGGCAAAACAGCTGAGAGAAACAATCAGAATAAAGATATATTGGGCAGGGTTTTTTCTTGAATACATAAACAGAAATGTATTCATTATAAAGCTTATGCATTTACTTTTAATAAAGTCTAATCAGCTCTCAACAAAGTTTTGGCTAACTCATAATCAGAAATCTTGTCTACGTCTATACAGGCTTCTGGGAAGGGTAGAATTAATAATTTAACTTGAATTCCTATCGTTTTCGATAAGGCTCTTTCACACTCTTTTAGAGAGCTTAGTTGAAAAAAATACTTTAGTAAAAAGATAAAATCAATTTTGGCAACTGTTGAAGAGAAGGCCAAAGGAGATTTTCTTTGAGTTTCTAACTTAATTAATATTTGCTTTAGCGAGTTGGGAAGGCTTTTTTTTGACCAGTAAAATAAGTTAGCACCAGAGAGCCAAAGGCTTTTATTAACCTTGTGCCAAGTTCTCTTTAGCTTGGAAAAATTGTCTACTTGATTAGTGTTGAATCTGTCTTGTCCATTTACAACCCCAATGATTAAATCGGCATTTTCTTTTTCACAGTTATCTAAAAAGTATTTAATTATTTGAGGTGTTAAAAGGGGATTATCGGCCGTTGTGATAAAGAGAGATTTTTCTTCATCAATTAGGTCTAATGCTTTTATACAGGATAAAACCGGAGATTCGTTAGAATTGTTGAGAATGAATTTGTAGGAATGATTCTGAATTTTTTTTTCGAACAGTTCTTTTTGGAATTCGGAAATGCTTAAATAAGGTTCTGATAATTGAGTTCCTTCGATTGAATTGAGAACCCAATCGATTAAACATTTCCCCTTTAATTCGATGAAGGCTTTATTTTCAACCTGAAAATGTTCGGATAATGGATCATCCTGTCTTTTTCCCGCTAATATTATTGGTACTACTTTTTGGTAGGACACTAGTTCTCTATTTTTAGAATTGAATTGATTGTCTCTAAAAATAGCGTTAATGTAAATAATTTCTTGCTTCTTATTTTTACTTACTTATATGAACATAACTAATGAACAGCAAAAAGAAGCCGTAAGTTTTCTTGAACTCTTCTACAACGTTTTATTTAAGCCTAACGAAGCTAAGACTTTCATATATTATATGAGAGAAGAAGATTCTTTGAAGCTTTTTTTCTACTCTCTTGCAATTGTTATTCTTTCTTCAATGGGACTCAGTTCTTTTGAGGGTAATTTAAACTTAATTCTTCAATCTTTTATTTCTTGGTTACTAATTATTTTTTCTCTAGGTCTTGTGGCATGGTTGTTCAGGCCAAAAAACTCTTCCTTTGATTTTGGTCTTTTGTTTTTCTTTGGGGCTTTTACCCAGGCACCTTTAGTTTTCTTAGGCTTAGCTCAGCTATGGGCTAATTCATACCTTCCAACAACTATCCCGATTTTTATTTGTTATCTGTGGTCAACTTGTTTGTGGGTTTGGGCAATTTCTAATTCTCTTAAAGTTGGCAATCTCAAAGCTTGCTTAATGGTTCTCTTAACATTTCTTGCCCCAATTATTTTATTCATAGTATTTATAATCTCAATTTTTTCGATACTCATAACTTCCGTTAGTTAATTTGGAGTTGATCCAGTTTAACGGACAGAAAGAAAGAGAGATTGCGATTATCGTAAATACTCAGGAAGGAAAGTCCGATGAAAAAGAAATATTCAGCAGAATATAAACAATA
>JAAUYI010034882.1_pt1 | contig 28776 bp, 25 predicted proteins | sample 7278041 | NCBI WGS metagenome assembly JAAUYI01 (sample SAMN14350216, study PRJNA611818) | marine sediment metagenome | isolation source: surface marine sediment (0.6m) | place: French Polynesia: Moorea | collected 2018-08
ATACTATGATTCAAATGTCCCCCACATCATCTCTTGCCACGGTGAAAACTCCGCAACCATACTAGCGGTTATTTATGCCAAGGAAGAGATGATGTGGGGGACATTTGAATCATAGTATATCGAATCGCCGGGATTAAGCACTTCCTGATGATCCTCCAGCCTGACCATGACCTGGCCTTCGAGAACAAAGATGAACTCTTCACCTACATGCTGATTGGCCTCGGGCTCTGCTCCTTGGATGGGGTTGAGGGTCACCAGGAACGGCTCCATTTGCCTGTTTCGCTTTTGTTGCCCTAAACCTTGGTAAGTGTAGCCACAGGACATGGAGTATTCTGCACTGAATCTTGATACCTCTTGGCGCTCTTCACTGCGGACAATACAGAAAGGTGAGTCACCACTTTCACCGAAGAACTCGCCTACCGGTACATCGAAAAATTTAGCCAGATTGACAATATTGCCCAAAGGGGGGGAAACATTTTCTTGTTCAGCCTTTTGAAGAATAGACTCGGATATCCCTGATTGCCGGGCAAGTTCAGCTATGGTTATGTCCTTGGTCTTTCGTAAAGTTTGTATCTTTTCGCCAATATTTACCTTGTTGTCCGGCATGGTTTTTCTCCTTATCGAGAAGGTGGTAAATCCTTATGGTAAGATATCGTCAAAAATTTCTATGGGCTACCTCAAGCTTATCTGGCTAAATCTGTCAAATCAACTAATTTCGGGGCAGCACATAAAGATTCATCTGGTAGTCAAAACAAACTCTCTGAGTATTCCGCTTTTGCCGCAACACGACCATTATTACGATCCTACCCAAACGACGCAGTCAAAATCATTTACCGTCTTACCATGCTGACGAGTTTTTCTTATTGACATGGCAGGCAATTTTTATATAGGTTAATTTTAACTAATATAAAATCTTAACCCCTGTCAATACTATTTCGTTATAGGTTAAATAACTTTGGTAAAATAAAGGCTAATGAACATTGGAACACTACTAAGAAAACATCGGAAAGACAAGAAAATGACACTAAAGTCAGTGGCCGAGCGAGCGTCGATTTCCGAGGGGTTTCTTAGTCAGGTGGAAAATGACGTCAACTCGCCATCCGTAGAAACATTGATGCGCATCTGCAAAGCCATTGGTGTGGATGCTGGAGAGCTGCTCACTCAAGTAAGTAAAAAAGAGAGAAGCATTCTTATTAAAAGAGCCGAATGGGATGATATCGATCTTTCCCATACAGGCTTCGTTACCAGGCGGTTTTTTTCCCCTGAGGATCGTACGGTAATTGATTCCTCCGTTTTGGTGATTGAGCCGGGCAAGTCGATTCCGGCCCGTAAGAATATAAAAAACGGTCAAGAAGTCCTCTGTGTTTTGAAAGGAGAGGTGGAGCTCACTCTTGGTGAAGAGACCCACACCATGGTTGAGGGCGATTCCGTGCATTTTTGGTCGAATCCAGAACACCAGAAAATAACCAATAACAATTCGCAAAAAAGCTTTGTTCTCTGGGTGGGAACGCTGTAGCCCATTATGGAATTTTTTGCAAATACATTGCTTTTGCCTCTACAATGAAGAGAGTCGTATAGAGAGCGGAAGGGGTGGGGGAGAGAGCCGGTAGGATATCTGCCGGTTCTGCACGTGCAGATTCGCATGACAGAAAAACTTTCAGCAGGAGAACAACGAGGTATACCATGGTGAAACCTTTGTGGCGTCCGTCTGAGCAGCGAGTCAAGAATACCAACATTTACAGGTTCATGGAAGTCGTCAATGAACGATATAGCACCAATTTTTCCAGCTATGATGAACTGTACCAATGGTCCATTGAAAACCTGGAGGACTTTTATGCGGAATTGTGGCGATATACGGGCATAATAGCTTCGCAGGAATATGATCGGGTACTCGATGATCCGTCCAAGATGCCAGGAGCGAAATGGTTCACCGGTAGCCGGTTGAATTTTGCAGAGAATCTCCTGCGTTACCGCGATGACCAGACTGCCTTGATATTCAGGGGAGAGGCCGCTGTGCGCCGCAAACTCAGCTACAAAGAGCTGTACAGCATGGTAGCCAGGGTCGCCGAGTCACTTCGGCAGACCGGGGTAGTTCCGGGTGACCGGGTAGTAGGTTTCATGCCGAATATGCCGGAGACAATTATCGCCATGCTGGCTGCCACAAGCCTGGGAGCTGTCTGGTCGTCGTGCTCTCCTGATTTTGGGGTAAAAGGGGTTCTTGATCGATTCGGTCAAACCAAGCCGAAGGTGATTTTTACTGCCGATGGTTATCTTTTTAAAGGTCGGGAGATCAGCAGTCTGGAAAAAATTGGTGATATCGTCGCGCAAATTCCATCCATTGAAAAAATCATCGTTGTACCATACCTGCGCGGCGAGCCGGACATCGCGGATTTACCCAAAAGCATCCACTATTCAATTTTTTGTGCGAACCTCGCCGACGAGATTGAGTTTGCCCAGCTTCCCTTCGACCATCCTCTCTACATCATGTACTCCTCCGGTACCACCGGCCTTCCCAAATGTATGGTGCAAAGCAGTGGCGGGGTGCTCATTCATCAGTTGAAGGAGTTACTGTTGCATACAGATCTTAAAAGAGAGGATACGATCTTCTATTTTACTACCTGTGGCTGGATGATGTGGAACTGGCTGACGACTTCACTAGCAGTGGGGGCAACCCTGGTGCTTTTTGACGGCAATCCCTTTCATCCTGCTCCGGATGCTCTCTGGCAGATTGCCGAGAAGGAAAAAATATCGGTCTTCGGTACCAGTGCGGGCTATATTGCCGCTCTGAAAAATGCCGGAGTTAAACCGGGTAAGCAATTTGACCTTCAGCATCTAAAGGCGGTTCTTTCCACGGGTTCTCCTCTTTCGCGCGAAGATTTCAAGTTTGTCTATGGCGAGGTGAAGGCGGATCTGCAGCTTGCCTCAATATCCGGAGGCTCAGATCTTAATGGCTGCTTTGCCCTGGGCAATCCCATGGGACCGGTCTACGAAGGTGAGCTGCAATGCCGCGGCCTGGGTATGAAGGTGTTTGCCTATGACGAAAACGGCACACCGGTAGTGGGGCAGCAAGGCGAGCTTGTCTGTACAGCTCCTTTTCCTTCGATGCCCATCTATTTTTGGGAAGATCCGAATGGTAGCAAATATCACTCCGCCTACTTTGAGGGTTTCCCGGGGGTTTGGACCCATGGTGACTTTGTCGAGGTAACCGAGCGAGGCGGCCTGATCATGTATGGCCGATCCGATGCCACCCTGAACCCCGGAGGTGTGAGAATAGGGACTGCTGAAATATACAGGATAATCGAACAAATTGACGAGATCGAAGACAGCGTCGTGGTTGGCCAGGAGTGGCAAAACGATATCAGAGTCGTGCTCTTTGTCAAAATGAAAACGGACACGGCACTTGATGATGAGCTGCGAGACAAAATTAGAAGATCCATTCGGACGCTGGCTTCACCACGACATGTACCGGCCAAAATTATTGAAGCACCTGACATTCCATATACCCTCAACATGAAAAAAGTTGAAATCGCCGTGCAGAAAATGATCCATGGCCGTGAGGTGCGGAACAAGGATGCCTTGAAGAATCCGGAAGCTCTGGGCTTTTTCGCAAACGTTAGGGAACTGCAGTCCTGAATGGTATGGCTTTTTAAAGAATAATCGATTGAACATAGGCGTCCGGGCCGGCAGCAACCTGCAAGACTTCACTTTGAATTCGGGAGATATCATGAGAACATATCCTCAATTGAATTTTGGTCTGGGAGAGACAGCAAATCTGCTGAGGGAGTCGGTGCAGGGCTTTGTTAGTACGGAGATTGCCCCTTTGGCAGATGCCATAGACAAAGAAGACCAGTTTCCTCTTGAACTCTGGCCAAAGATGGGAGACATGGGGTTGTTGGGCATCACCGTTGATGAAGAGTACGGGGGAGCCGGAATGGGTTACCTCGAACACACCATTGCCATGGAGGAAATCAGCCGGGGCTCAGGATCTGTAGGCCTTGCCTACGGCGCCCACTCCAATCTCTGTGTGAACCAGATCAAACTCAATGCTACCGAGGAGCAGAAGAAGAAATACCTCCCTAAACTTATCTCCGGCGAATACATTGGAGCTCTAGCCATGAGCGAGGCCGGCTCGGGCTCGGATGTTGTCTCTATGCGACTAGCTGCGGAAAAGAAGGGCGATGCCTATGTTCTCAACGGTACCAAGATGTGGATTACCAACGGTCCTGATGCTGATGTCCTGGTTGTATATGCTAAAACTACGCCGAAGATGGGGCACCGGGGTATTACCGCTTTTCTGGTGGAGAAGGGTATGGAGGGGTTTTCCACTTCACCCAAACTGGATAAGCTCGGCATGCGCGGCTCACCTACCTGCGAACTGGTTTTTGAAAACTGCCTGGTTCCCGAGACCAATATTCTGGGTATGCTGGATAGGGGGGTTCAGGTGCTGATGAGTGGCCTGGATTATGAACGGCTGGTACTGTCTGGAGGACCACTTGGAATCATGTCTTCCTGTATGGATGTTGTTCTTCCCTATATTCATGAGCGCAAGCAGTTTGGACATCCCATAGGCAAATTCGAGTTGATGCAGGGAAAACTTGCCGATATGTATTCCAACTGGAATGCCTGTCGTGCCTATACCTATACCGTGGCCCGGGCTGCAGATGCAGGGGCGAAGATCCGTAAGGATGCCGCCTCCGTCATACTGTATGTGGCCGAGAGGGCGACCTGGATGGCGCTGGAGGCCATTCAATGTCTGGGTGGCAACGGTTATATCAACGAATATCCCACCGGTAGATTTCTCCGTGATGCCAAACTTTATGAAATTGGGGCCGGAACTTCAGAGGTCAGGAGGATGCTCATCGGCAGGGAGCTCTTTAATGATACCCAGGACTAGTACAGGAAAAAACACCGCCTAATTAATATGTCCGGTCAACTGCTGCTTTCTTTTACCAAAAGCTTCTGGCCTTTTCTGCTAGCCATTCCGGGAAAGAGAAGGTTGCCATCTCACCTGAAGCGAATTCAAAGCCGGTAAAATCACTGCGCACCCAGGGAGCATAGCTTGATCTTGCTGTCAGGGAAACCAGCAGACATGGCAGATCCTCACCGTCTTCTGTGGAGATGAGGCTGAGGTTGTAGGCATTTCTGTTGAGACTTCGATATAATCTCTGGGTGTTGAGCACACCCCTGGCAAGATCCTCCCAAAGTCCCGTTTTCTCTGGAGCGAGCAAAGTGAACTGATCTGGAGCAATCCCCCAGATTTCATAAAATCCCCGAGGTGCGAAGGCTACAAGCCAGTGCCAAATCCCCGTCGTGCCTATATATCTCTCCTTCTCCTTTTGTTCTGCTGAGAGGATTTCACTAATGAGATCTTTGCCATGTTCATGGTGATATGAACGGATTCGCTCTCCAAGAAGAAGGTGATTGTGCGTCACTCTTGCAGTGGCGTGTACCTGGAGATGCGGATGAACCAATGATCCGCCAGCACCGGGGAGATGATTCTGGGTGATAGCCATATATTTGGCTTCCTGATCGTATCGGCTGACACGGCTGAGGTAGTCCGCGCAATTACAGAAACTATCGCGATAGCTTGCTACTTTTGCCATGCCGATCTCGACGTGATGCTGCCGGTCAAAAAGCGAGACAGCCGACCATTCAGTATAAGGATAAAGGTTGGGAAAGAGCACGGAAGCGTTGCGGGTAAGCTTTCCCGATGGTGAAATTTCCGGGGTGAGGTGGGGCGTTTGCGCTGCCATGTTGCCCGGGCAGAAGGGGCAGTTGGTTGTATCAAGATCCGTATCGGGCGGGGAATGGAGTCGCTCAGTGCCCCTTTCTTTCTCAAGTTCACGGCTGGGAGTGATTCTGCAAGTTCGCAAAGTGAGGGGGTCGACTCTTACCTGCTGTTCCCGGTCAACCCGTTTACCCACGGCGTCTTCGAAATGGGCAAAGAGAGATGTTTTTCTAAATTCAATCACAACCTTTTCCCTTATCCGTTGCTATGGGTGCGGGAATTCTCATTATCTCTGCCAGCTCAGCTATAGAGTTTTTTCACTTTCTCCCGGTCAATGGAGCCGTCGTTTGCCAGGGGCAATTCCTGGACGAATTCAACGTACTGCGGTTTCTTAAACCTTGCGATGCGTTCTCCCACAAATTCAGTTAATTCGGCAGGTTTCAGGCTTTGGTCAGGAGCCAGCACACATACCGCTTTTATGCCCTCCTTCCACTTTGGATCGGGAACGCCGAATACCACAGTCGCCTCCACCGCAGGATGCTGGAGGATGACCTTCTCCACTTCGGCCGGATAAACGTTTTCGCCGCCGGGCTTAATGAGTTCCTTCTCGGCTTTACGACCGGCATAGAAGAGAAAACCGTCTTCATCAAAACGGCCCAGATCGCCGGTATGGTGCCAGCCATCCCGAAAGGTGTATTCATTATCCTCGGGCAGTCCCCAGTAACCCTGAAATACCATGGGACCTTTAATAGTGATTTCACCCACTTCTCCTGTTGCCACTTGGTTATCATGATCGTCGACCAATCGTACATTACCCATAAGCAATATCTTGCCGGCAGAACCTGGCCGATCGTTGTATTTACCCAAAGTTGCCAGACAGGAGGTTTCGGTCTGCCCGTACATGACGAAGTAATTGCCCCCGGTTATTGCCTGGAACTGGTTGATTACTTCGGGTGTTCCCAGTCCTATGACAGCCTTGAGTGAATTGATATTACGTTGCTCCTCTCTTGCTGAGGTGAGTATAGATTCAAGAATGGGTGGAAAATCGAAGAGCAGACTCACTTTATTTTCCTCGATGAGTCCGGCTGCAGCCGATGCTTCGAACTTGCTGATGTTGAGATTCAGTCCTCCTGCATGGAAGGTGCTGGTTGCGAGAAAGAGTCCACCAACATGAAAGAGGGGCAGCAAGTTCAAATGCACATCCTCACTGGTGAGGTCCATCTCTGCATTAAAATGCATATTTGCCAGCAAAATGTTGCCGTGACTAATCAAAGCACCCCGCGGCCGGCCGGCAACGGCGGCGGTATGGATGATGACAAAACCGTCACTGCTTCTAACATCCACAGGCTCCATCGTATCGGAACCATCCAGAAGACTGGTGAAACTTGTAAAGGAACCGATGTCGCCCTTGAGATTGTAATAGGAGACAACAGAAGTTAGTTCCTGTTTGCGAGATTGCAGTGCAGCTTGAAAGTCCTCGTCGGCAAAAACGATCTTAGGTTCACAATCGTTGAGGTTGAAGCACATCTCGTCGGCTGAAAGACGCCAATTGATAGGCAGGACAATTGCTCCGAGGCAGGCGGCAGCACCATAGATGAGATAAAACTCTAAACTGTTTTTACCTACTATGCCGAGCCGATCTCCTCTGGTGATCCCAAGGCGCGCGAGACTTGCAGCTAGCCGGTCAACGAGGTTTTTATACTCGACAAACGTCAGATTCCTGCCGTCATCCACCTCGCGCCAGCAGATATGTCCAGGGTAGGACACTGCGTTCCGCTGGATTATATCGTAGAATGTAAGATCATAAAGTCCCATAAACATAGTCCTCCAGATTTAGAATACCAATGGGCGTGGAGACAGTTGTTAGTTAGTTCCCATCCTAAAACTGCCTTTTTGACATATATCTTCGTAATGCTCAAAATTTTATCCTCGGAATATCAATTATATGCCTGTGGTAAAATTTTTCGCATGCCTTGATCTCAGCCAAAATTGCTAGTTTTAGGACGGAAACTAGTTATTTTACCTGTTGTGCGGCAGCCTTTGATAGCGCTGATATTATTGGTCACTGTTTAGCTCAGTTGGTCCTTGGACTTTGAAGCAGTGAGCAAGCAGTTTCTGAAACTCCCTATTAGCAGTGATTATTTCGAGTTGGCTGTTTATTAAAAATTGAAGTCTGTTAACCTCCTTTCTTCTCAAGGAGAATTGACACTTACCACCGGACAGGGTGCCTTGAGAATGATGTACTGGGCATTGGACCCCAAAATCAGTTTCTGGGTTCGCGATTTTTTTTCAATACCCACAAAGATCTGATCAACATCATTCTCTTGGGCATATTTCACCATGTCTTCCCCGGGAGTCATGCCGCGAGCCAGCTGTTCTGTCCGGCAGGGGATTCCTTTCTCCTGAAAGAATTCTTCGGCATATTGCAGATCGCGCGTAGCTTTACCAATATCATCGGGTTTTTCACTTGAGCCACCCACCATGGAGGTGACAACCAAAACCTCCGCGCCCAAAAGATCGGCATAGGTCCTCGCCAGAGAAAGGGCGGCCTTGGAAACATCCGAGCCATTATAGCCAACTAAGAATTTCATTGTTTACTCCTCTTGCCTGAAAGTGAGTGAAGATATTACATCCACCTTTTTCGTCGTTTATAGGATTTCACATTCTTGAACGACTTTCTTCCCCCACCTCTGGTTATGCCCATATAAAATTCTTTTACATCCGGGTTTTCCTGAAGTTCTTTCGAGGGTCCTTCCAGCACAATTCTCCCGGATTCCATGATATAGGCGTAATCCGAGATAGCCAGGGCAATCTTGGCATTCTGCTCGACCACAAGAATGGTGGTATTCATCTCCTTGTTGATAAGCTGAATATTCTCAAATATCTCTTTCACCAGCAGGGGGGCTAGACCAAGTGATGGTTCGTCAAGCATCAGCATTTTGGGTGCTGCCATCAACGCCCTGGCGATGGCAATCATCTGTTGTTCTCCACCGGAGCAATAGCCGGCCATGCGGTTAGTAATTTTTGACAATCTGGGAAAGTGCTTGTACATCAGGGCATGATCTTCTTTGATCTGTTGGGCCCCGTCTTTACGGGTAATCGAGCCCACTTTGATGTTTTCATCGACGGTCAGATGCTTGAATACCCGTCGCCCCTCCGGCACCATTACCGCCCCGAGCTTAACAACGTTGGTGCCAAGCTGATTGGTGATGGCAGTGTTTTTAAATTTGATATAACCTTCCCTGATAAAGCCGTTTTCCGGTTTCAACAGACCACTGACAGCACGGAGAGTGGTGGTCTTGCCTGCACCGTTGGTACCCAGTAAAGCGACAATGGAACCCTCAGGAACGCCCAGACTGACACCTCGCAGTACCTGAACAATGTCGTTGTAGACCACTTCAATGTTGTTGACTTCCAGCAGTTTCTCTGTCTGTTTCATCTCTTGCGGCCTGCGTGTTGAAAGATGGATTACGGCTTCTTCTCCTATACATGCCCCCTCCCGTGCAGTGACGTTCTGCGCGGGAGAGGAGGTAGGTATAGAGTTATTTTTGAATTATTGCGTTTTCGGGAAAGAACTATTTAATTTTCTCAGTATACTCAGGTACAAAAGGTTCACCTGCCGACTTGAACTGACCATCTTTGACAACATAGAGCTGCAGTGTATCGACACCGGCTTTATCATTTTCTGAATAAGTCACAGGGCCCACTGTAGTTCCCGGCGAAAAGGCGTTGTCACCATTCATGGCCAGAAGCTCTTCATAGAGCGTTTCCTTGGTTATCTCTTTTCCCTTGGCTTTTGCCCGCTTGATACATTCGGTGGCCACCTGGGCAACCATCATGCCGTTGGCGTAGTTATGCGAGTTGGCAGCCTTGTCATCACGGTTGTATTTTTTCGCCAGGTCAAGCTGCATATCCGCACCTTTACTGGGCTCGCTGGTGACGATATATGAAGTTGTCCAGTAGAAATTTTCAGACGAAGGTCCGGCCAAGGCTACCAGATCATTACCCCCGGTATAATGCGCGCCGAGAAAGGTGAGTTTGCCGGCTTCGCCAAAAGAGCCTGCCATCAGGGAGAGACTGGATGCATCTTTTAACATGGTGGCCACGGGTGACTGAACAGTATGACTGATAACGTATTGGACACCCTTGCTTTTGAGGCGCTTCAGCATCGCGGTATTGTCCAGGTCTTTACCATGTTCCACGACTTCAATAATTTCCATGTCCAAGCCTGCACCAACAGCCTTCTGTACATCTTCGACAGGTCCGCGGCCAAAAGCCGAGGGATGGATGAACATAGCAACTTTCGGGGCTCCATCCTTATGGTTTGCAACGATATATTCAGCAAGGCCAATAACCTGGGCCGAATAGGAAGCGATGGGCAGAAAGATATAGTTCGAATCGACCAGGTTGCCGGCATGAAAGGAAGCCGGAATAACGGGGATCATCTCTTCTTCGAAATCTCTTTTGAGTGCCAGAGTACTGCCGGTGGAATAATTGAGATAAAAAACGATGCCGTCATCGAGGAACTCCTCGAAGTTGCGACGGGTGACATCGTTTTTGTACTGATCGTCACGGATGGTGCAATCGATGGTATCATCACCTAGTAATTTCATGTCGTTGACATAATTAAAATAATCCTCTACCCCTTTGGAATAGGGGTTACCAGCGTCCGAAGTAGGTCCCGTGATGGCCAGGGAAAGGCCGAGTTTATAAACCTCTCCGCCCATCGCCTGCATTGGAAAAGTAAGTAGAGCAGCTGCTGTGAATAGAACAACCCATCTGGTTAATGTCTTCATTTTCATATCTCCTCCTTCACATTTGGTTGTTGCAAGCACGTTCTTCGCCCAGAAGTAGAATTACCGCTGTCCCCCGATGTAGACTAATCTCTCCAATTCTCCTCTCATCTTTGCTTTGCTGACCTTTCAGTTACGTATCCTCTCTTATCATGATGATTTATGTCGTCAGTAACGGAAAGGCCAGAGTTTTATATACGATCGGGCGATGCGCCACCAATTGGCAATCCCCCGTGGTTCGAACATTAAAAACAGCACGATAACCAGACCGAAGCTCAACGGTTTGAGTGCAGTGGTCAAATTCGTTGCCGCGGTAATATGGCTTCCTGCCCATTCGGAGAAGCGCTCCACTTGAAGGTCGAGAACTTTGATGGCAATCGGTCCCCAGAATGAGCCGTGTAATGTTCCCAGTCCACCGACAATGGCCATTGCCAGATAATTAATAGAATGATGCAGAGTGAATGAATCGATGCCGACACCCCGGTTGAGGTAGGCATGAAGGGCACCGGTAATGCCGGCGCAAAAGCCCGCCAGGCCGAAAGCATAAACCTTGGTCAGGCCTGGATGCATGCCCATGGCATCTGCGGCCCGGTCATTATCGCGCACGGCAATAAGACATCGGCCATAGCGGGTGCGTAAGAGATTACGGGCACCAAAGCCTATGACAACGATGATGGCAAGAATGACATAGTACCAGAACAGATAATGGTCATTGCGCATTACCTTGCCGGTCACCCAGTATACCCGGCCTACCGGTATGGTCTGGCCCTGGTTGAAGAAATTCATGAAATTGATGACCCATTCGAAAATCATCTGGAATGAAAGGGTGGCGATGGCCAGGTATAGGTGCTTAAGCCGCATGGCCGGTAATCCGACAAGAGCTCCAAAAAGTGCTCCCATGAACCCTGATAAAAGAATAAGCAGAGGCCAGCAATGGGTGATGATGATATGCCTGTCACCCAGAACGGTAGCAAAAGACGCTATGGTGTAGGCCCCGATGCCTACAAAAGCCGCGTGGCCGATGGAAATCAGACCGGCGAAACCGGTTACCAGGTTCAGGCCGATAACTGCAATGATTGCCAACAAGATATTGTCGATGACAAGCATATATTTGTTGCCCACATCGAACAGCAGAGGCCAGGCAAAACAGAGGACGATGAAAAGGATCATCGCGGACCTGTCCAGGGAGGTGAAGAATATTCTCTGTTCTTCCCGGTAGGAGGTGAAATAATTGCCCGTGGCCAGCCAACGATTTGATGCCATAACTTATACCCGTTCTATTTCGTGGATACCGAATAAACCGTGTGGTTTAAAGAGCAGAATTATCAAGAGGATAATGTAGGGCAATACCTGTCCGGTGCCATTGAGCCCCCAGGTGCCGTCCAGATAGCCACTGGCAAATTGCTGGATCAGTCCCATGATGATGCCGGCAACGACAGCGCCAAGAATGGAGTCAAGTCCACCAAGGATAACCACCGGAAACACGACTATGCCGAAGGCATGCAGGGTGTCGAAGTTAAGGCCGGTGATGTTGCCGATAATGCCGCCCGCGGCAGCAGCACTCAAGCCGGCCATGGCCCAGGCGAGCCCGAACACCCGGGGGACGGAGATGCCGATGGACATGGAGGCCAGCTGGTCGTCAGAGACCGCCCGCATGGAAATTCCCAATGTTGATTTTTTAAAGAACCAGGAAAAACAGGTAATAAGCAAAAAGGTGATGCTTACTCCCACCAGCTGGGTCCAGGAAATGGAAACCCCGCCAAAGGAAATCGGTTCCGTCGGCAAAAAGGGTGGAAAAGAGAAATTTTCAGTACCGAAGGGAGTCAAGTAGATCAAGCCGTCAATGATGGACATCAAGCCGATGGTTACCATGATAACCGAGATGATCGGCTCACCGATAAGGCGGCGGAGGAAAACTCTCTCTACGCTCATGGCCAGGAAGAAAGTGACCACCATGCTCATGACAAAGGAGATGTAGATGGGAATGCCCACCCAGACGGTAAGTGCGTAGGTGATGAAGGCGCCGGCGGCGATGATCTGACCATGGGCAATATTCAACACCCGGCTGGATTTGTAAATCAACACAAAACCCAGGGCTGACAAGGCATAGATTGAGCCAACGACAATTCCGCTTACCACCAGTTGAAAAAAATAACTCATGACGCAGCCATCGTGTAGAAATTAATTGTTGTGTTGACCGTCGTGGTCTGGCCATCCTGATACTGATACAGGGCCTTCACCTCTTTTTCACTTATTTCCTGATTGTAGAGCGCTTCGTAGAGCTCTTCATATTTTTCCCGGACGAATTTACGTCTGATCTTGCCGGTCTTGGTCAACTCACCGTCGTCCATATCGAGGAGTTTGTAGAGCAAGGCGAAGCGGTGGATCTTGAAGTGGAGTTTTTCGGCGTTCTCGTTGATTTTGGCCACCTCATCTTGAATCAGCGCGGCCACTTCATCGAGGTTGGAGAGTTCCATGTAGGTTGAAAACGACAGGCCTCGGTCTTCGGCCCATTTACCAACCACCACCGGATCGACGTTGATGAGCGCGGAGACGTATTCCCGCTTGTCACCGAATATCACCGCCTCTTTGATATAGGGGCTGAATTTCAGCCTGTTTTCCAGAAACATCGGGCTGAACATCTCATCCTTGCTTGTATGCATCACATCTGAGATGCGATCAATGACCACCAGATGGCCGTTGTCATCGATGTAGCCCGCATCACCGGAGTGCAGCCAGCCTCCCTCCAGCAGCTCCTCGGTTTTTTCCGGTAGATTATAATACCCTGGAGTGACTGAGTCTGAACGTGAAAGGATCTCGCCCTCGGGAGATATTTTACATTCGGTTCCCGGCAAAGGCATGCCGACAGTATCGGGGCGGACATCGCCATCGCGGTGCATGTACGCAATACCGACAATTTCGGTCTGGCCGTAGATCTGTTTGAGATTCACCCCTATAGCCTGGTAAAAGGTAAAAAGCTCGGGACCTAGAGCGGCTCCGCCGGTGTAGGCTCGGCGCAACCTGAGAAAACCAATTTGATTGACCAGCGGCCGGAACATCATCTGTTTGCCAAGCCAGGCTAAAAAGCGAAGCTTGGCCGGCATCAGTTGGCCGGACATCCGGTAGCCGGCTGCCTCCTCGCCGATCTTCATGAAATAATTGTAGATCAAACGATTCAACCAGTAGGATTCATCGATTTTCAGCCAGATCTGTGAGCGGATGTTTTCGTAAATGCGCGGAGCACCGAACATAAAATGTGGTCCAATCTCCTTGAGGTCGTCCATGCTTGTTTCCACTGATTCGGGAAAATTAATGGCAATGCCAGTGGCCATGGCCACCCCGAAGGAGTTCATCTGCTCGCCGATCCAGGCAAAAGGCAGGAAGGAGACATATTCATCGGTCTCCTCCAGCGGGTCGACTTCGGTAAGTTGGAGTCCCATATTTATGTAATTGCGATGGGTAAGCATGGCGCCTTTGGGCAATCCGGTTGTACCGGACGTAAGACAGAAGTGGCAGACATCGTCGGGGTTGCCCTGGTCGACCAGGCTTTCGAACATTTCCGGTTCAGCCAAGTGAGCCTCATCTCCAAGGCGGTAGAGATCCTCAATGTGCATAAACCACTCGTCGCTCCTGTAGCCGCGCATTCCTCTGGCATCCTCATAGATGACCTTTTTTACCTGGGGGATTTTAGCGCGTACTTCGGCCACCTTGTCGACCTGCTCCTGGTCGTTGCAGAAAACCGTGCTTACCCCCAAATAATTGAGGATGTCACCTATTTCTTCAGGCAGACTGGTCTGGTAGATTGCCGCGGAAAGTCCACCCACAGATTGAGCGCCAAGGGTTATAAAAAGCGCTTCGGGAATATTGTCGCTGATGACGGCAATCTTGTCTTCTCTGGCAAAGCCTATTTTTTGGAGACCAAGACCGGTTTTGCGAACGTAGTCGTAGTACTGTTCCCAGGTATAGCAGTTCCAGCGGCCATAATCTTTTTCCCGAAGTGCGATTTTGCTGCCCGTTTTTTCAACCCGCCAGCGCAGCAATTGGGGAATAGTAAATTGAAGTAAATGCTCTCTCTCATCCATGGGCAAATCTACTCTTCGCCAATATAGGCTTCGATCACTTTGGGGTCAGAGGCAACATCATGCGGCTGCCCGGAACCAATAACTTCACCAAAATCAAGAACATAGATCTGATCCGAAATATCCATGACTACGCCCAAGTCATGTTCAACCAGTACTACCGTAATATTCCACTCTTTTTTCAAGTCGAGAATGAAACGGACGATGTCCTCTTTTTCCTCGATGTTCATTCCCGCCATGGGCTCATCGAGAAGAAGCAGCTTTGGGGCCAGCGTCAATGCCCTGGCAACTTCGACCCTTTTCTGTACGCCATAGCTAAGGTTGCCGACCATGCTTTTGCGATAGGGCTCAAGTTCCATGAAGTCGATGACCTTTTCCACATATTCACGATTTTCGGCTTCGACTCGCGCAGCCTTGCCGAAAAAGATCAGAGCATGAAACAGGGAATAACGGAGGTTCTGATGGCGGGCCAGCAGGAGGTTGTCCAGCACGGAAAGGCCCCGGAACAGTTCCAGGTTTTGAAAAGCCCGGGCTATCCCCATGTTGGATACCTGGTGGGGTGAGGCATGGGTCAGTTCACGTTCTCCGTAATGGATTGTTCCTATGGTCGGATGATAAAAGCCGGAAATGCAGTTAAGGATACTGGTTTTACCGGCACCATTTGGACCGATAATGGAGGTGATGAGCCCTGGCTCAATGGCGATATTAACATTGCTCAGGGCGTTGAGTCCACCAAAGGTAAGAGTAACGTCAGAAACACGTAATTTGGTCATAAACTGATCACGTTCGCCTATCCTGCATGACAGTGTGGTATCGTCCCTGAAATTCAAGTCCGACATTGCCCAGGCTCCAGTAGTACCCTGGGATACTGCAGAACATCATCAGAAGGTTCGTCTAAAAAACGACACCTAATTAATTTATCGCGTCCGTTTGGATGCTTCGCAAGGGTTGGCTCTCAAGCAACTCTGAAGCAACACTTATATATTACTTAAGTGAAACTTATTATCAAGCTTATAAAATAGTGGGTTAATAGTGGTGTATTCCCACTATTGATCCATGGTCAGCAGGTGTGATCGCAGATTAATCTTTTTGTTCTTTATGCCTAATTTAGTCCGGATGTTATGCCTGTGAAAAAGGATGGTGTTTTTTGAAACCATAAGAATTTCGGCAATTTCTTTGTTGGTCATTCCCTCTTTTACCAGGCTGGCGACCCTGATTTCCACCGGAGTGAGTTGGGCGAGGTTTGATTTGAGTTTGTTAAGGAATGGTGAAACGATATTGTTAAGGTTTGTTTCCAATATACGAGCCAGGGTTTTCTGCTGGGTGGATAGGCGTCCGCCTAGAAATCTCTGCAGGTAGGGATTGACCAGTTCCTGCACATTTTGCAGGACCGCTTCGCCAAGTTCATTTTTATCCTCTTCTCGCTGTTTGAGCAGAACGCGCAGAGCGGTGTTGACTTCTTCAAGATGGCTTGACTGGGCCTCAAGTTCTTTTTCGCGTTTTCGCAAGGCCCTTTCAGCCCTCTTACGCTCTTCGATTTCCTGCTCCAGTTGGATGTTGGCCTTTTCTAATTCGACGGTTCGTTCGGCGACTAGATCCTCCAATTGGTTGCGATATTTACGTAATTCTTCCTCGTTCTTTTTCTGGGCGCTGATATCACGCAAGGTGACGATGTTGCCAACGGGTTTGTTATGCTCGTCCTGATAGAGCGTAGAACTCAGTTGTACGTCGAGGATTCTCCCATCTTTGGTAAAACGTTTTGTTTCAAAGAGATGGATCTTCTGGCCGCTTAGCATTCGTTTGATTGCCTCCCTGGTCTCGGCCATGCTCTCAGGAGGAACGAAGTCGATCTGTTTGCCCAGCAACTCTTCCCTGGAAAGTTGAAAAGTATGTTCGAAGGCTGGATTGACATAGGTGGCTATGCCTTTCATATCGTATACAACAATTGGATCAGGTGAGGATTCAAGAAAAGTGCGGTAGCGGTTTTCGCTCTCCCGCCAGAAGGCTTCAGTTCGTTTGCGCTCGACCAGTTCGCGCCGCACTTCAGCATATAGCTTTGATTTTTCCAGGGCAATCAAGGCAAGGGCGGCGAACCTCTCAAGGGTTGCCAAATCTTCCTGATCGAAGCGGCGCCGCTCTTCAACGTGAGCGAGACCGATGACTCCGAGTACGCTGTGTTCAGATTTAAGAGGGATGCCCACGATGGAGCGGAGATCGTCCAGCACCTTATCGTCAATACGCCCAGACCATTTCTGATAATCTTCAACCACCAAGGGCTCTTCAGCTTGCCAGACGCGGCCACCCATGCCTTCACCGATAAATACTTTGCGGCCGAGTTGGCCTTTGAAAAATCCCATTCCCATCTTCATCTGCATCTGCCTGCCATCTGGCTCAAGCAAGTATATATAGCCATGCCGTGTGTCACTGAGAGCGGCTGCCCGCTCGAGAATATTTTCGAGTAATTCGTCTTTATCAAGTTTGGCAAGAAGACTGAGGGATGTGTCATGGAGAGCTTTGAGGGAATCGTTCTGCCTGTGAAAGACCTGTTCTGCTGCTTTAAGCCGTTTGAATTCCATGTTTAAAGCTTCAATCTGTTGTTCCAGATCTGCATATGACGGTCGGATATTCATGATCTCGGGTACAGTTTGTGGTTGGCGGCAGCAGTTAATAGCAAACATTTCTCTCTCAGATTAGCCTGGAGCAGTTGTATTTTCCAGGCCTTTTCGCAGAAATGCATCTTTTGTAAAAACAGCATTATCCGATCTCTGCACCATTTGGCGGTATATTGCGTCTTTTCTAAAACTCAGGATGCTATCCGGATACTCCTAAACTCAGGCAGGCAGTTTGATGTTTTCTTCGGTAAGAAACCCAAGAATGAACTCCGTCTGTTTTTCAATGTATTGTTCGATGGTAAAATGTTTGGTGAAGTACCAGCGGCGGAAGGCCCAGGTGTGTCCCAGGACAGAGATAGTATGACCCATAAAATTAATGGTTTTTTCGTCCAACTCGAGTTTGCCTTGGGATTCAAGATTGCGGATGGCATTGAGGAAAAGCTCGGTGATTTCTAATTCGGCATCGAGTATTTTTTGTTGAAACTTTTTGGGTAAAAAATGAGTGACCTGATAGAGCAACAGATAGTGGTCACTGAGGCGGTCGCAAACCAGAAAATACTCCCTGACGATCTCCTTAAGAACTTCTCTGGCATCGATTGAGTTGGTGTTGATATCCCTGAGACAGCTCTCGACATCGGAGTAAATAGCTCGGCAGACCAGGTAAAGAACATCAACCTTGGTAGTAATGTATTCGTAGAGGGTCCCAGTGGAAATACCTATCTCCCTTGTTAACAACCGGGTGGATGTTTGGTGATATCCATGTTTGATGAAAAGCTTTACGGCACAATCAACAATCTGTCGACGCCTTTTTTTAATTAGCTCCTGGTCTTTTATCTGAGTGGATATTTCATGCTCGTCATGATTGAAAGGCATATACTCTCCCTCGGTAGGCCAAAGCGTTCATCTTCGTTATGTTGACAGTCATGTGTCCAGCATCTTTTGTACATCAGGCAACACAAAGACAATATAGCAGTTATTCTGATGTTTCGCTTTAGAAAAATTGATACAGAGGTGCGTTGGTCTCCAGTTTATGGCGATAGAGCAGATTTGCTAAGATGATGTGTTTTTTTTACCAGAGTTTCGCCATTTTTTTAGTCAGCCGGTAAGAACTGCTTGACGTGTTTCCTGCACTGAAACTCTTTATGTATAATTTTGGCAAGTCATGAATAGTTCACGATACCAGTCAAGCTCAATAGCCAGCCTTATGGAGAAGTTTTTCGAGATAGGTCGATTTGATCTGACGGTTGGCCATAATCTGTTTTACCGGCGGCAGGGCTAGAATAACCTTGAAAACCCCCGCCAGGGCTCTATGACTAAACAATACCCGGTTGTCAAAAAGTAAGTCAGAGAGTTTGCCGCGTTCTATGGCCATGACAACGGTGCGATGCACGCTATCCAAAGGGGTAATTACTCTTTGTCCCCGAGGTTGTAATTCTAGGGCATCGTTGCGACATTGCCTCACACAAACCCCACAACCCAGGCAAAGCTCCTCATAGAGTTTTGCTCTTTTCAGTTTTGGCTTATGCGGATTATTGGCACTGACCAGGACCATTGCCTCTACAGGGCAAGCTGATACACATTTGCCGCAACCGTTGCAGGTGTCGCTAACTTCTGGCAGAAAATTAGTGGTATGCACGGGACTCAGATGTGAAAATCTTTGAGCCGCTAACATGGCCTCGCAGCAGCAACCACAGCAGTTGCAGATAAAGTTGACGTTTTTGCGGATATTCTCGCCGAATTGGACAAGATTGTTTTCGTAGGCCTGATGCAGTAACTCTAAACATTCTATCCTGTCCACTTCGCGAGCATGACCATGGCGGATCAGTGACGCGGCCGAGGTGTTAAAGGTCATGCAGATATCCTGTGGAGCTGAACAGGCTCTGTTCAGGTGGTCCATTTTATGGCGGCAGTAGCACAGACTTATACCCCGGTGGGAGGCGGTGTTGATGACCTCGCTGGCTTTTTCGTAGTCGAGCACATGGATAACCTGATCTTCAGGAATAACTGGCTCATGAACAAAGACCCTGCCAAGCTGGGTTTCCCCTTCCGTGAAGAGATCCCGAATGAAATCATCTTCTTCGTTGAGGTACTGATAGAATAGCTCACTCAGCGTCTTCTGATCGATATCATTACGAATGCGCATCATGGAGAATTCAAAGAAACCGGCCATTGGCGGGGGCAGCACATATTCGGTACATTCGTTCTGGACAATATCGACCAGCAATGCCCGGGAGGCGAGTTGATCGAGAATTTTCTCAGTTTCACTGAGTGGGAGTTGCCAGATTTGGGCTGCCTTGTCCGCAGTAAACGGTTTGAGAGGCAGAAGGGAAACCAGGTCCGCTTCTTTTTCGGTGAACAGGATCTTGAGGATCCTATTGAGTAGCGGTGAAGGAGGTGCTCCCTGGGGGAAGCGGTTGAGGCGGTCAACCAGTTTGGAATATCCGGATCGTTGTAGATGGTGTGCCATGACGTGCAAGCTTGCTTTGGATGATGTCCATCCTCAACCCGCCCTGCTTACAATGTCAGCCATGTACCTCAAAGGATGTGTCTAATTCCTGCCTATGGCAGCATGACAGCCGGACTAAGTCAGGTATGGCAGCAAAACAATAAACGAATGGTTTTCATTCAAATATAACAAACACGCCAAATGTACCCAACAATGTAGGGAATTTCCAGTCTTTCTTTAAGACGACTTAAAAATGCGCAATTGGTGTTTCTGTTTAATTTTTTTCCAGAGCTCTTTGACAATAACCATGGCAGGGTCTTCGTAGCGATCATAGGTTGTGCCAAGCAAACTAGAGCACGAAGCCAAGAGTTCGCCGTTGCCGCTGTATAGACCGAATTCCTTACGAATGGTTTTCGCCAAAGCAAGATATACGGATGTCTCAAGCTCATTTTCAGAAAGCGATGCGAGGATGACCTTGTCGCGCAGTTTGAGATCGAGGTATAGTATATCGACAACCTCTTCGACAGTGCGGGGAAGAGGGGAAGGTGCTAATTCATTCATTGGTTGAAACATCATGATGTGCGAAAATCCTTTGAAAAAAATCAGGGCACTTTGAGTGCCGTTAGAAACTTCCTTGCGGCAGTTTCTTAGAAAACTCCTAGCAAAAGCATGTTTTAGCTCAAAGAAAAGATAAGACATGCATTAAAAGAATCATCGGCAAGATGTTGTTATTTGTTTAGCCTCTCGATACCCTTTCACCATAGATACAGGAAAGGTATCAGTTCCTTTCGGTAGCCTATAAATTGATACTTGTTTCTCTTTGTGAAAAAATGTATTGCCGGTGAGACATCTTCTCTTCCGAGAACCAACGCAGTATCATGATGTAAAGATGAAAAAAATACGATTTTACTTCGAATATTTATTCTTAAAGCTCCTGGCCAACACTCTTCGACTCCTGTCGCGCTGTGCCATGCTTTTTCTTGGGGCCAGGGCAGGTGACTTTATTTACTATTGTGTACCGATTCGCAGGAAACTGACCATCAGCCAGCTTAACCAGGCTTTTCAGGAGAAATCCCAAGTAGAAATTAAGCGTATAGCAAGGGATGTCTATCGTAGTTTGGCAATGAATACTTTCGAGCACCTTTGTCTTTCGTATTTATCAAAAGAGGAGCTAATTGATACTGTTGAACTGCATAATGCGGAGCTGCTTGATAAGGCCTTTGCAAGGGGTAAAGGAATTATCTTTGTTGGCGGACATTTTGGCAACTGGGAGTATATGGGCGGTGCGGTGAGTTCGAAAGGCTATCCGGTGGGGTATGTCGTCGCTAGTATCACCAATCCATATATTGACAGGATGGTAAATGACCACCGCAAAAGTGTTGGCATAGATATACTGGAGAAAGGTATGTCGATGCGAGGTATACTCCAAACCCAGCGCAACAATGGATCCCTGGCCATGCTCATGGATCAGGATGCCGGTAGATCAGGGGCCTTTGTAAACTATTTTGGCAGGCTATGTTCCGCACCGAAGGGGCCGGTGCTTTTTGTCTTAAAAACGGGAGCGGCGTTGCTATATGTTAGTTCGGCACGACAACCCGATGGCACCCTGCGGGCTGTGTTTAAAGAGGTGGAAGTCAACTATGATGCCGGCCCCACTAAAGAGAACATTCATGATATAATGCAGCGCAGCACAACGATGCTGGAAAATTCTGTCAGGGAGTATCCTGGGCAGTGGTTCTGGATGCATCGGCGTTGGAAAACCCCGTCTCCTCAAGATTCTTCCGGAAGAGAAAAGATCACCATTTGAGTATATCCTGCGTTCTCTTCGGTTTCTGGTGATGCCGGTTTTGTGTTGACTTGCTGTTATTCCTGTTGATTGGTGAGGATGTCCATTATGCGCACCCTGTAATCAACGATGTCGTTACGCAAGGATGAGAGGTTGGCAATTTTCTCATCAACCTTGGAAATATGCAGATCCAGGATTTTAATGAGTTTTGGCGTAATGGTGTGAAAATCCTGCTGATTTATATCGTAATTCTCGGCCAGTTCCTGCATTTCTTTGAGGGAAATACCCAGCTCTTTAAGCTTTAATATAAACTTGAGCCTGAGAATGTCGTCTTTGTTATAGGTTCGAGTCCCGCCGCCCAGTCGTTCCGACTGCCCCATAAGTCCAATTTCTTCATAATAGCGTATGGTGCGGGTGGTTATTCCCAACTGTTTGGCCAGCTTCCCGATCTGGACGGGGTGTTCGTTTCTTTGTTCTGTCATTTTTTATTGCCAATGTGCGGCCGGTAAATTTTTTAGTGTTTCACTCCCCTCAGGTCTCTGGGGCATGGATTATGCACTTTGTTGACCTTTACGTAATGTTGTGTTCAAAATAGCACTAGATTTTACAAGCTGTCAACTCAAAATGTATTTAGCCATGATGTTAATATCTTTGATGCACGACAAAGAGATAAAAGTTCGCATTTTTTGTTGACCTTTACGTAAAGAAAATGTATAAGACGGGGAAAACGGATGCCGTTGCCCACGGAGACCGAGTAGGCACAAAATGTTTCAAACTTATAGTAATTCATAAGATTGGAATCTTTGCTAGCAATATAGGGATTTGGATAAAAATAAAGAACGCTTCCTGTCTACTAAATATTGAATGATACGGTGATAATGAGTAGAAAAAGAGAGTAAGAAATACCATCAAGGCTTGGCTGTCGTAAAGAAGGCCTTGAGGCGATGATCGTTGTTGAGAAAGTTCTGTAAACCAATTTACACTTGTTCTTGGCAGTTTTTTTGCGAGAACAGTGGGAAATGAGGTGCAGGTAGGTTTTTTGTGGAAAAGAAAACCAATCGAGATATGACAATCAACGGAGCATGAGATGGAGTTTACCCGGGAAATTTATTGGAATGTTGGGCATGGATTTCTGACACTTGGGCCGATGTATCTCTTAGCCTTTGCAGCAATCGGCGTTCTTGTCTACGGATTTATGCAGCGTATGAAGGTGTATAGACAGGGGCAGGCTCTGAATCGCACGGATCAAGCCGGTGCCAGAGTTGGAGATGCTGTGAAATCCGCTTTGCTGCAGACTGATGTCAGCCGGGTAAAGTTGCCCGGGCTTTTTCATGGTCTATTCTTCTACGGCTTCTTTCTACTTGTTATCGGTACGACGTTAATTTTTATCCAGGCGGATTTCACCGATTTGCTCTTCGGCATCAAATTTCTAAAAGGTAACTTTTATAAAATATTCTCCATAACTCTTGATTTGGCAGGCCTCATCGCCATTGTCATGCTGGGAGCCTTGTTGGTGCGACGATATGTTTTCAAGCCTGAAGGTTTGGAAACCAAGAAGGATCATGGTTACATGCATGCGCTCATGTTTGTCATCCTCATTACCGGCTTTATCATTGAGGGTGCCAGAATGGCGGTAACTGAGCTGGGTACGCCGCTTGCCGGGTGGTCTCCCGTCGGTTTGATAGTAGCCCAGGGCATGTCCGGCATGGGTGAGGAATCACTACGCTTAGTCCACAAGTTGACCTGGTGGTTTCATTTTCTTTTGGTCATTGGTTTTATTGTCTCTATTCCCTATACCCAGTTTCGCCATATATTCACCACCAGTGTCAATCGCTTCTTTGCCGATCGCGGTCCTTTGGGCAAACTCACCACCCTTGATCTGGAAGATGAGGAAGCTGAAAGCTTCGGAGTGGCAAGTCTGACCGACTATACCTGGAAAGATATTTTTGATGCCGACGCCTGTACTCTTTGCAAACGCTGTCAGGATCGCTGTCCAGCCTGGACAACAGACAAACCACTCTCCCCCATGAAAATTGTCAATCAGATTGGAGAGCTTGCTTTTAACGGTTCTGAAGACAGCCTTGTGGATACCTTAGGCAAGGACGCCCTCTGGGCATGTACTACCTGTCGGGCGTGCCAGGATATCTGTCCGGCTTCCATCGAACATGTCTCTAAAATTATCGATGTCCGGCGCAGCCTGGTATTGATGGAAGGCGAGTTCCCTGGTGAAGAGGTAATGACCGCCATGGAGCATACCGAAGTAAATGGTAATCCATTGGGGTTCGGTTATGCCTCCCGCGGGGAATGGGCAGAGGAGCTTGATGTTGCCGTGTTGGCCGAGGATAGTGAGGTCGATATCCTCTATTTCGTCGGCTGCTACGGCTCATTTGACAAACGTAACATCAAGGTTGCTAAGAGTTTTGTCACTCTGTGCAAAGAGGCTGGGGTGAAAGTCGGTATTCTCGGTAAGGAAGAGAAGTGTTGCGGTGAGCCGATGCGTAAAATGGGCAATGAGTATCTTTATCAGACAATGGCCATGGAAAACATCGAAACAATCAAGAACTATGGTATCACCACAGTGGTGACAACCTGTCCGCACTGTTTCAACACCCTTAAAAAAGACTATCAGGATCTTGGCTTGGAGATTGAGGTCGTGCCCCACGCTGTCTACCTCGAGAAGTTGATGAATGAGGGACGACTGAACATCAGGAGTGAGGAGCTGAACTGCACCTATCATGATTCATGTTATCTTGGCAGGCATAACGATATTTATGAAGCTCCAAGGAAGGTGATTTCCGCTGCTGGTGGCGAAATTGTGGAGATGGAAATGAGCCGTGACCAGGCTTTTTGCTGCAGTGCCGGTGGTGGCAGGATTCTTGCCGATGAAAATATCGGTACGCGCATCAGTGTCAAGCGGGCCAAGATGGCGGCGGCAACCGGTGCACCTGAGCTGCTTTCAAATTGCCCATTTTGTCTGACTATGTTTGAAGACGGAGTCAAAGGAGCTGAATTGGAAGGCCAACTGGTCCCCAGGGATATAGCTGAAATATTAGCGGAAAGGGTTGAGCCTGAAAAAGCTTAAATAAAAGGACCTAGCAATATAATGCATGAAAATTATGCACTAACCCGGTAAACCCGTAGAGTGGAGGATACCATGAAAATATTAGTCTGTATCAAGCAAGTACCGGACATGGAGTCCAAATTCAAGGTGAACAGCGAGAACACCTGGTACGACAGCGGTGATCTTGCTTGGCGCATGAACGAATATGATGAATATGCCGTTGAACAGGCGGTGCAGCTCAAAGAACAGCAGGGTGATGCTGATCTCACCGTACTCTGTATCGGTCCGGATCGAGTAAAAGAAACCATGAAAAAAGCTCTCGCCATGGGCTGTGATCGGGGTGCCCATCTGCAGGATGACGAATCGCATAAAAGAGAGCCGCTGGAAATAGCCTCGATTATCGCAGAGTATGCCAGAGATAAGGAATTTGACGTCGTTTTTACGGGAATGCAGTCCCAGGACAGGGGCAGCGGACAGGTTGGGGTGCTGCTTGGCGAAATACTCGATATGTCCTGTGTTACCACCGTCATCGAATTTGGTTTTGAGGCTGGTGAGATCAAAGTGAAGCGTGAACTAGAAGGAGGTGTCAAGGCCAAGGTGAAGACTACCACTCCAGCAGTACTTACCTGCCAGCTTGGTTTGAATACACCGCGTTATCCGACCCTGCCGAATATCATGAAGGCTAAGAAGAAAGAACTGCTTTCTTCACCTGCAGCGGACCTGCTCAAGGTGGACAGCAGGCAGAATACCCAGACGATGTATTTCCCAGAGAAAAAGGGAGTTGGCCTGGTACTGGAAGGTGAAATCGCTGATCTTACCGATGAGTTGATCAAAATTCTCAAAGAGAAAACCGGCGTACTGGCCTAGGAGGATAGTATGAAAGCATTACTGATTGCAGAATATAGAGATGGAAAACTGCTGGGCGGTAACAACGAATTGATGGCTTTTGCTGAAAAAATTGGTGCAGAAAGCACTATGTTCTTAGTGGGCAACGAGTCTGCCTTGCCTGCATATTCCGGCAAGCTTTATCTCGCCGATGGCAATGAATGCGGCGAATATAATCCCTCGGTCCATAAAGACCTGATTCTCAAAGTTGTGGAAAAAGAACAGCCTGAACTCGTGGTCTTCAGTCATTCATCCTACGGCTGGGACCTTGCTCCACGCGTTGCCTATGCTATGCAGGCGGCTCAGGTCTCGGAGGTTGTTGATGTCGTCGATTCCATGCCGGTTGTGCCGGTTTGTAACGCCAAACTGCGGCGCAATGTCAAGGTAACCACAGCTAAAGCAGTGTATACCCTGCAGGCAGGAGCCTTCTCCGCAGCGGAAGAGCCAACTGGCACTCCCGAGGTTGAAAAGCTAAATAAAGACAGTGAGGGAAAAATAGTCTTTGAGGGATATGAGGAAGCAGAGAAAGGCGGAGTGGATCTTTCTAAATCAGAGGTAATTGTCAGTGCTGGCCGCGGTGTCGGCAAACCTGAAAATATTGAGATGGTCGCCGCTTTGGCCGAAGCTCTAAAAGGTGACTACGGTGCCAGCCGTCCGGTTGTCGATGCCGAATGGGTCGAACATAACCGCCAGGTTGGCACCACAGGGCAGACGGTATCTCCCAAGCTGTATGTAGCCTGTGGTGTATCAGGGGCGATTCAGCATCTTGCCGGTATGAAAAAATCGGAGTTCGTCGTCGCCATAAATACAGATAAGGACGCTCCTATTGGGGAAGTTGCTGACGTTTTGGTCGTGGCTGATTTGAAGCAGTTTGTCCCGGCATTGACTGAGAAGGTTAAATCTTTGTAAGCGAATAATAGGAATACACAATGCTCGAAAAAATATTTGCTGATCTGCCCGACCAGTTTAAGGCTCAGCAGGTCAGCACAACGGTAAGTTATTATTTTTCACTTGGTGACACCAAGAAAACTGTCAAGATTTCACCAAATGGATGCACGGTTGAAGATGGCAAAACGGTGGATAATGCTGACTGCGTCTGTAAGACCAGCCCAGAGTTTTTTTCGCAAATCTGGGAAGATGGCTATCGTCCGGGCCTGAAGGATTTCATGTCGGGTACAATCAAGTCCAATAAGCCGGATGAGCTGAAAACTTTCCTTAAGGCTTTCGGCAAAGACGCTTGATGCAACAGATATGCGAGGCAGCCATTGAGTTCCGACTATCCTGCTGCAGATATTAGTTTAGGTCCATCTCCAACAATTATTACTTCGAGGGTTTGTAAATATATGGAATATGACAGCGAAATTAGAGTGCGGGGGTATCATGCTGACTTTTATGGTCATGTCAATAATGCCCGTTTTCTGGAGTTTTTCGAGGAGGGCAGATGGTCCAAACTGGAAAATGTCCTCAATCTGCCGCAGCTTGTCAAAAAGGGTTATGTCTTCCTTGTCGTGAATATAAATGTCAATTACCGTCGTGCCGTACCCGTTGGTGAGACAATATTGGTTGGCACCACTGTTGAAAATATAGGCAATAAAAGTGTTGCGTTAAAGCAGGAAATTGTTTTTAAGAAAAATCGTGAAGTTGCTGCTGATGCCATTGTCACCTTTGTCATTCAGGATGGTAGCGGCAGGGCTGCGGTAATGGAAGGGGAATTGCTAGAGCAAATACGTAGACTGGCCGCATAAACATTCTTTAAAGATGTCAGAGTCATCGAATGTGCAGCAAGAAATCATAGCAAGCTGAACTCGAAGCGCAGCTCTCGCACTTTTTCTGGATGAAAAGGTTGTAAATGTAACAAAATAGAAGAATAAAGCTGAATAGATTTGTTATTAAGAGTGAATAAGACATTCTTCGAGGTAAATGGGACCGAAACAATAAACAGAACTGATAAATATCATATAACCTGTTTATCATTGACTTGAACGTAAAAGTTATGTAAGGGTTTTTTAAAGGGTTAATAACCGGGCGTGCTGCTTAGTTTCGAGCTGAGCAAAGGAGGGCACGCTATCGGTGTGAGTGAAGCGGCCTGTTTGCCCAGGCGTAGACAGGTATTCAGATCATTTAATCTATTGGGAGAGAGAAGAATGAAGAAAACGATTTCCGTTGTAGCGCTTGCCTCGCTTGTCGCGGCAGGTACGGCATATGGATCCGGTTACCGCATTCCCGAGCAGTCAGCCGATTCGACCGCCAAAGCAGGAGCCAATGTTGCTAGCGCCCTCGGTCCAGACGCAGTATATTACAATCCAGCCAATATGTCCTGGATGGATAATGAGAGCTGGGCGGTTGAAGCAGATTTCAGTTATATCCATCTCACTGAGATTGAATATGATGATGATGGAGCTAATGCAATAAGTGCGGATGATGAGACTAAGGATGAAAACTTCTTCATTCCTACTTTCTTTTTAGTTTCACCAGATTATAACGGGCTGCATTTCGGCTTCTCCGTAACGGCACCTTTCGGTTTGGCAAAAAGGTATGAACAGGGGGGGTACGGTGCAACTTTTGCTGAAAAATTTGATTTAAAGGTAATTGAAGTTAATCCCACAGTTTCCTACAAATGGGATGATACTTTCTCAGTCGCCTTTGGTGTCCGAGCTCTCTACAGCGAAGCAACGGTTATGAGTAATGGGGGGCTACCACCCACTGGTGGGGCAGTTTCAGCTAGTAGATATATTGACGGGGATGCGCTGGATTATGGTTGGAATGCCGCTTTATCCATCAAGCCATCAGATGAGTCGAATATCACTTTTACATTTAGATCCAATGTTGATCTCGATTTCGAAGGTGACGTCATATTGAGCAGAACCGCCGTACCTTTGACCCCTTTTGGTCCTCTAAGAGTAACTACAGATGGTGATGTAACAGTACCTGCGCCTGCCGTAGCAACAATTTCAGGTAGTTATGATTTTGGTAAGCTCACTGTCGAACTTACCGTTGATAGGACTTTCTGGTCGGAATATGAAGAATTGGATTTTGAGTATGATGATGCACTAGGAGATCCTACCGGAATTCTTGAAGGTGCCTTTGATGATCCAGTTCCAAAAGATTGGGAAGATACCAACGCATATCGAATTGGCTTGGAATATCGATGGAGCCCGAAGCTTACATTGATGGGTGGCTTTGCTTATGATGAAAACCCAGTACCCGAAGAAAATATAGGTTTTGAGCTGCCAGATTCAGATGCCTGGATTTTTTCAGTTGGTGCTCGTTATGCTCTCAGTGAAAAGAGCGAGGTGGCATTTGGTTTTCTTTACGATTACAAAGAATCACGAAAGGCAACCTCTGATGATGGTAACGTAGATGGTGAATTTACCAACGCTTCTGCC
>JAAUYI010062938.1_pt1 | contig 28714 bp, 25 predicted proteins | sample 7278041 | NCBI WGS metagenome assembly JAAUYI01 (sample SAMN14350216, study PRJNA611818) | marine sediment metagenome | isolation source: surface marine sediment (0.6m) | place: French Polynesia: Moorea | collected 2018-08
GGGCTAATCTCAAAAGGAGTATTCGTTCCGACAATTCAGATATTCCTTTTCATAAAAAACTTGATAAACACATCCTCAGAATGTGTGCTTATTAACTTAATTTACTATACCATCCACCCAAGTGGCTATTGGATCGACCCAAGCTTCAATCGTGTAAACATATTTCAAAAGCTCTTGCTCTACATAAAAACTGCCGCGCCAAGTATCGTAGCCTTCAAACTTTAGATCTTTTCTCTTCCATATTCGTTGGTTGACTTCTTTATAAAGAACCTGAGCTCTGATAATTTCGTGACCGTCTTTGAGTATGTTGGCAGAAACATCAATCTTTTCACCACAAACTACTTTTATGGGAAACTCACCGGCATTAATTTCCGGGGAGACATTCTCAATAATTATTGCTTCTGGTAGCTTTGTGAACACTCAATTGTTAATGAATAGTTATCTTTGATATTCACAATTTTAGTAAAGTCTAAACACGGACAAACTTTTAATACTTTTTGTTTCTCTATCTATTTAGTAGTTATAGCTTTGCCAATATTAATTGTTTAGTTACTGTTTTAACCAGAACGAAAGCTTTATTCATCAATCCTAATAACATAGCAATAGCAAATTACTGGAAAATTATTTGCATTTGGCATTTGTCTCCATCAAATAATTCTTTTTCGACCCAATTGTAGTTTCCATCATTTCTAGTGAAAACTTTAATTGGTCTTTTTTTCAATTGGCTAAAGTCATAAGCAGTTATTAGATCATCCTCAATTTGAATGGCGGTATTCTCTGGTAAAAGAAAAACTGGTACTTTGGCTGATGAGCTATCGTGAATCAGCTCTTTATGCATAGTTGATCGATAAGGACTAGGTTTTGCGGAGGGTCTGATTTGTCCTTCATGAGCGCAAATAATAGCATTCAAAAAACCGAAGGTAGTTTTGTTATTTAGAGAAACTTTTTTCCAAAGCCATGTCTCTCCTTCTCTTTCATTCACTTGAAAAGAATTTGAATCACTTATTGATTCAATACCATTGATAATTGCTCCACAACTCCATCCAGAAAGAATCATTCCATTTTTAACTCCTCTTTCTAATAAACGAGGTAAATTATATTGGTATCCCAGCTCAGCAGCATACTGGGTATCACCATTCATAATTAAAAAGATATCCGATTGAGAACATAGTCTTTCAATTTCAACTTCATGAGTTGTTGAATTATTTGGTGTTCTTTCCAATATAAGCTCATTAACATGACAAGTGCCTTTAGAAAGCTCCTGAATTTTGGATTTAATTCTATTTCTTAATTGAATGTCGTTATATTTTCCGGCTGGATAAAGTGTAAGCGAAGGATTCTTATTTTTTCTATTTTTAACGATTTTTAGTAAATACTTGAAGAACAGATCAATTTGATCACTATCATCTGGACATCCACCATGCAGTAAAAAAGTTTGTGGGAATTTCAATTCCATAGTTTCTCCTTTTATTTCACGGCTAATTCTGGTTTGGTCAGTTTATATTTTCTGTCCAGATATGATTTTTGTTCTTTAGAGATCCATTTCTCAATATCCTCAGACTTCAATCCAAGATCACTCAGTACTCTTTCTGAGAGTTCCAACCCAGAGGGTACTCCTAGACTAATAACGGGGATATTTCCCAACTTTTTATATTCATTACATTCTTGTTCGTTTCTGCTGGCAACGTAACGTATTAAATGAGGAAGTCTCTCTTTAACAATAGGCGCATACATTCGCGAGACTTCAATATCGGGTTGTGCAATTACCAAATATTGAAATCTCTCAATACCGAGGTTTTCCCAAAATCTTATATCAGCTTTATCTCCGTATATTGTTGGGTAACCTTCTAGTCTTGCTTTTAGAAAATTTTGATAATCTCGTTCAACTGATAGATAGGGTACTTTAAAGTGTTGCATTGCTCTAGCAAGTGTATGTCCAATATCATTCATCCCAATAATTACTAGACGAGGGGAGTAATTAATACCTTTATCGTTGTCCTTAGAACTCGAGTCAGAGACTACCTTCATTGCTAAGTTTTGTGCAAGATTGAATATGAAAGAAGTCAATGCCATCGATATTGCAACAGAAGCAATTAAAACACTGACAGCATTAGTTCCTAAATTCGTAGATATTGCTGGGACAGCAATAATGACAAAGAGAAACTCGCTACCCTGAAACAGAATCGCGGACTGTTGAATGGTGTTACATAATCTTTCTTTGAATGCTAGAAAAAGAAAGAAAACGGTCATAGCTTTTACTATTACTATTGTAGAAGTAGTCAGAATCACTGAGAACCAATCAGTTAAAAGCACACGAGCATCAATACTGGAACCAACAGTCATAAAGAAAAAACTCAAAAGCAGAAATCGGAATGGACGTAACTCTGTTTGAATAATATATTTGAAAGGTGTTTCCGAGATAATCATTCCTGCCAGGAAAGCTCCGAGACTTAAAGATAAACCAATTGATCCTGTTGCAGCCCCAGTTAAAAGAACCAAGAAAAGAGCGATCATTGTGAAAACTTCGCTGTTATTGTATTTGATGAGAGATTGGAAAAGAGGTTTAAGTAAATATTTACCGACTAATACAACAGCAAGAAAACTACCAATACATTTCAATAGAGCGATAGAAACTTCAGTCCATAATGAAGTTTCACTATTATTACCTAGTGTATCGGCCAAAATTAATAAAAATATTGCGCAAATGTCCTGAAAAATTAAGATAGCAATTGTTGTATTACTGTTTGGTGTTCCTTGCAAACCTTTATCTGCAATAACTTGAGAGACAACCGCTGTGGAAGATAAGGAAAGTGCCAATGAAAGTAATATGTTTATATGATTTGCAAGCCCAAGTTGCATTCCTATAAAGTAAAAAATTACCGATGTAATAAAAACTTGTAATGGACCAAATACAAAAATTCCTTTTCTTTCGTTCCAAACGTGCCTGAGAGAAAAGTGAAGTCCAATATCGAAAAGCAAGAATACAACACCTAGTTCGGCCATGAGATGAATGGTTTCATTGTTTGGAATTAATTGAAACCCATGGTGGCCGAGACAAATACCAGATACAAGAAAACCAACAATTGGCGATATTCCAAAGCGAGGCAACAGCAATACTGAGGCTATTCCACAACCCAGTAGAACTATTATTGGCTCAAGTGTTTCTACCATTTCCATAATTTCTTGATCTGTATTTATTAGATTTACTATTCTAAATATTTTTTACTAGGGTTCGAGAGTTTCATGTTTCGTTGTTGGACTTAACTCTGATTTCTTGTAGATTAACCCAATAACTAAAAATGCAAAAGTAAAAAAGCATCCACTGACTAAACTCTTCACAATTCCCTTTAAGAAGATTGTGATATTTAAGAATTCTCCGATGATATTAAGAGGGATTAAAATTATTCCCGATGCGATGGCTGCTACTACATAAACGCCTAGCAAAGCAAAAAATAAAATAAAAAATTTAGATATTAAGCCATCAGTCATTTCCCAGCTTTTTTTCAATGCATCAAAAACTCTATACTGCTTATCTATAATCAACCAAAGGGTAAACTGAAATTTAATTCCAAGGAAAATACCGGGTAATATTAAAAACACCAATCCTAGAGCAATAGCTATACTGAGTAGAATGCTAGCTCCAGCGACCCTTAGTAGAAGAGGTAAGTCGTTCGGAATTAATTCTGTATAGCTCGCTTTTTCATTATCAATAAGCTTGAGTAAGATTCTATAGATACCAGGTGCAATTACAATTCCCCATAATGAAGTAGTAATCCCCATCAGTCCTATAACTCTATTTGCATCATTAATTCTATTAGGATCTTGGCTTAAAGAAGCTTCTGAACCAATTGTTCCAGCATAGGTCCCTAGGAGTGAAGGTATACCCATCCAAATTATGGCTAAGATAATGATGAATTGAAGATTGTTTTTTACTATATCTGCAGCTGACTTTAGAACATCTTTTATTTTGAATTTGTCATCAGTTTGAGAAACTTCTTGCATTTGTTAATCTGATTTTGTTGATTATTTAAGAATATATTCTATGATGAAATCTTCAATGAGCGCCATTTCTCAAACCTCAATAGCAGATACCTCTGATTTCGTAAGCTGTATCTTTTTGTAGGTTAATCCAATTGATAAAAGTGTAAAAACTAAAAAATATCCAAGAAATAAATCTATAACTAGTATTTTGGCTAAAGAGGGATCCGCATTTATTATTTTACTGAGGATGATTAACACAATAGTAATGATTGCAGCGACTAACATTATCGGTATGTATAATAAGCCTATAATAAGGTTCAAGAGCATAAGCTTTAAAGTTAAACCTCTTGTCATTTCCCAGCTTTTTTTCATTGCACGGACAACCCCATATTGCTTATCTTTAATTAGCCAGAGTGTGTATTGAAGTTTAACTTGGAAAATTAGACCTGGAATGAATAAAAAAATATACCCGATTATAACTATCAATCTTATTAGAAAATATGCAGAGACAAACCTTACAAAGGTTATCCAGCTTTCAGGTAATAGATCTCTAAGAGAAAACCTCTCAATCTCTAATAATTTTAAAGATGATCTGAACAATCCTGGTGACAGAAGGATACCCCAAGTGAATGAAGCAAGTCCATAGTAAAGAGCCTGCTTCAAACTTGTCTCGTTATTTATAAAAGAAAAGCTTAATATGATTGGTATAAACATCATTGCTAAAGCAATGCAAAAAACAGCTTTTATGTTTCTAATTGATAAACCAAGTGAAGTTTTAATAGTATCTCTAATACTTATACTGCCCGTATGTTTGCTCATAACTGCTGTTAGGGTGAGTAAATAGTTGAGGAGTTAATATTGTATATTTAATGTATTAATATATCTTTGTGGTCAAGGTTAAAATTTGTTAATCTTGATGGGTTAAGCAAAGTACAAAACAATAAATGGTGTTAAAAACGCGAATAATCCTTCTAAAGTAAGCAATGGAATTGAAAACAGCTGAGAGAAACCAATGCTGGTAAACTTGCGAAAAGTAGCTAGTCTGTCGAGAAAAACACTGAAAATTAGAATACTAGTGAAAATTATTAGAGTAAAACTTTGTGAGTTGACATGAAGTGCTTTCGAGAGATTTACTCCGACATTCATAATAGTTAAAGTGAATAAAATTGCGTTGGTGCTCAAGGAAGCAATGGAGCTGGATATAAAGCTTTGTTTAACAACTTCAACTTTATTGAGCCCCAAAACTTTTTTATAAGTTCCGAAAGAGATTAATCTAATTGCAATGTAAATAATTGAACTTAAGGCAGTAGTTAATAAAGTCAGTTCCAAGACTTCTTTATCAATTATTTTAAACAGCTGAATCGCTACATGCTGAAGGCTATTTAGCCATAAATAGATGTTGCAAAATGATGTGAAAAATATCAAAGAGCCGAGAGACATAAAAAAAGCTATATTCCAAGCAATAGGAATTTTTAATTCGCATTCAATGCACCGCAGGTGAGGAGGAACAATCATCCAGCTATAACGATGCCAAGCAACCATTTTGTATATAAACCAGTTGAAAGGAGAGAGAACCGGAATATTTAAAAAGAACCTCAAAAGAGGAAGTTGCTTGGTTATTTCAAGAACTTTAAAAATAGCTTTATGTCCACTAATAAATAATTTTTCTTTTTCCTCAACTAAAACCACTTCTTCTTTACATTTTGCTAGTTTCTCTTTTGGATAAGTTTGCTCAAATTCTGCATTTTGAAAGGAATTAATTTGTAATTCATTAGATAAATAAGGTTTGATATATAAATCTACAAAATGTCTACAAATAACACATTGACCATCATAGAGTAAAGTGTAATTGGCCATTGAAGTTAAAGCTTTGTGGATAAGACTTTTTCTTTGATTTGATTGAAGATTGAACTTACTGTGTCATCTTTCTTGGTTTCTTGTTGCACTCTTTTACAGGCATTGATAATTGCCGAGTTTCCTCTTCCATCAAAGGATCTACTGATTTCTCCCAGGCTCAAGCCTGAAGATCTCGCAATAGCCATACAAAGCTGACGGGCATTTTTAATCTCTTTGCTGTTGCTTCTACTGAGAATTTCATTCTTAGGAATATTAAGATTTTTTGACACTAAATCCATAATCAAATCAATTTTCTTTTCATTCACTGTCTCAGGCTTTATTTCATCTAATTTTTGTATTCCCGCTGCGATGTTAATCTGCAAAACTCTTTGTACTAACTCGGATGAAAGTTCTTGACTGGTGAAACTCGTGTAAGCTTGAAGTTTAGTAAGGGCACCCTCAAGCCGTCTTATATTTTCTGGAAAAGCATTTGCGATAAGATCTGCAATTTCTTGTCCTACCTTCATTCTCAATTCATCAGACTTCCTGGCGATTATTGCTAAACGGGTTTCATAAGTTGGAGCGTGAACATCAGCGATTAGCCCACCCTCAAAGCGACTACAAAGTCTCGGTTCTAGTCTTTCAATAGCTTTGGGGGGTCTGTCGGAAGTTAAAACAATTTGGCTTCCATTATCTTTAAGGCTGTTAAAGGTATGGAAAAATTCTTCTTGCGTAGCTTCTTTACCTTCAATGAATTGGATATCATCTATTAGCAAAAGATCTAGTGAGCGATATTTGCCTCTAAATTCATTCATTTTGCTTTTTCGCATGAATGAAATTAAGTCATTTAAAAACTTTTCAGTACTCAAATATAAAATCTTTGCATCAGGGTTTTGCTTTAATATGTGATTGCCAATAGCATGCATTATATGAGTTTTACCTAATCCAACATCGCCATAAATGAAAAAAGGATTATAAGTATCTTTAGATTTGTTTTGTGCTATCGCTAAAGCTGCTGCATGACAAAACTGATTGTGACTACCAACAATGAAATTATCAAACAAAAATTTTGGATTTAGGTTTGAATGGTCTTTTTGTCCTGAGTATTGGCTGTAATGATTTGAGGGATGAGAATTTTGAGTATTATCATTTTTTTTGAGGACGCTATTGTTTCTTAAAGAGTTGTTTCCTGAGCGAGGTAAACTATCTGCTATCGAAGATAGTGAGGGAGTGTAATCCTGATTTTGTAGTTGTCCGTTAACTTTTATTAAAAGCTCAAGTTCCTTTCCATAAGCTTTCTCTAGGCCTTTTGTAATACTCCTGAAATAATTTTGAATCAAGAGGTTCTTACTGAACTCATTTCTGACCTCAAGAATTGCTTTATTGTCCTCGATACCTAGTAAATGTGCTGGTTTTATCCAAGCTTTAAAGCTGGATGAAGGAACTTCATCTTTTATAGACTTTAAAGCGGATTTCCATATTCTTTCTAATTCAGTTGTGTCCATTAACTAAAAACTCTAACTAAAAACTACAGCATTTTTATCAACAGAAGTTCTCGTCTTTAAATGACCAATTTCAAAATATTTTTTATTATTTTGTTTAAAGTAATCACAGACTGTATCTTTATCAAAAGGTGAAACTACTAGGATCATTCCAAGTCCCATATTGAAAACCTTATACATTTCTTCAACGGCAACTCCACCTTCTTTCTGTAAAAAATCAAAAATTTTGTGAATTATCCATGAAGACTTATTAACTGAAGCGTATAAATCTTTGCTTATTGCTCTAGGTAAATTGCCTTCAATTCCACCACCGGTAATATGTGCCAGTGACTTTATCTTTTCAATTATTGGCAAAATAGTACTGACATAAATTTCCGTCGGCCTGAGTAATTCATCAATTAGACTATTGTCTAGATTGTAATTTTTTTCCAAATCCAAATTTTGTTTTTCAATAATATAGCGTACTAAGCTATACCCATTGCTATGCAGCCCAGAAGATGGAAGTCCGAGTAATATATCACCTGCCTCAGTATTCTCAGGGTTTAGGATTTTCTCTTCCTCAACAACTCCATTACAAAAACCAGCCAGTTCATAAGCATTTTTTTGCAGCATACCCGGAAGTTCGGCCGTCTCTCCACCGAGTAAAGCCATGTTGCTTTCTTTACATGCTCTTGCAATTGAATTAATAATTTTTAAAGAGGTTTCTTTATCTAGCTTTTCGGTTGCAAGATAATCCAAAAAGTAAAGAGGCCTAGCACCAACGCAAAGTAAATCATTAACACACATTGCAACTAAGTCTTGTCCTATATGTTCTAATGAATTATTTTCATAAGCGATCTTTAGCTTACTTCCAACACCATCAGTGCATCCAACCAAAACCGGTTTTTTGTAACCTTCGGGCAATTTATATAAGCCCGCAAAACCACCAATTGAAGTGAGAGTATTTTTATTAAAAGTAGCTTTAGCACTTGAGCCGATATCTTTTACAAGAGAATCCGCGTCTTGAAGATTAACTCCTGATTGTTGATATAGAGTCATTAAAATTTTTTACAATAATTTAGGTTAGTCAATGATACTGAAAATTTTTATAAGAAAAATGATTTTAGTTAAATAAATTCCTTCTTGACTTTTGACTTTTTATGAGCAGCATTCTAGAAAACTTTATTATTCTTTTTTATGCTATTCTTGGCCATTAATCACGTTTAAGAGTGAATTGTATATTGCACCAAGAACTTCAACCCAATAGTTTTTTTAGCGGTTTCTTCTCAAAACGTAAGAACTTAATTTTTTTAGCAATTCTATTCAGTTTAATTATCCTATCTCTTCTTTATGTATTTTTCTTTTCAGCAATTATCCCTTCTAAAGTGGTTGGTGTTCAATTGGTCACTAGTAAAGGAAGCGTAATAATTGGAAGAAATAAATACAGTAAAAATTTAGACGTATGGACTAGTCCTCGCTTGGGCTGGTTTGAAAAAAATGGTAAACCTAAGTTTTTTCACATAGAACACAAAAAAAATAAATCCACTCATAAATTTTGGGAAATAGTCTGGGAGTGGGATGAGCTTTATTTGAACAATGAAAAAGAACCTTTAATGAAATTTGCTCCATCTGAGGAGGAAAAGAATGCTTCAATAGAAACCTTAAGTTCATTATGTAATGAAAATAATTCATCAAATTTTTCTTGCCATTGGAATATTAGTAACAAAATTTCATTGGAGGCTTTAACTAAGAAATTCCTTTGTGTTTCAGATTTGTCTAGTGAATTCTATGGAGGAGCTCATCCAATAGCTTTGAGAAGGTTTGGAACCTATAGTATTGAAAACAAAAAATTTGTCAGACTAGATGAATTCATTACTGATACGGCTACTCAAAAACAAATTTGGTTATCGTTATTCAAAAATATAAATGATGTTATGCAGCAATCTTTTTTTGGAAGTATCGGTAATGTGAACTCTTCAAAAGGTGGAATAGATTCACTTTTTGCTCCTTCTGGTAATGATCTATCCAAACCAGATCAAACCTCAAAAGAAAAACTAACCTCTCTTTTGAATTCACAAGGTTATACATTTAGTCCTAATGTTTTTTGCCCGGTAATTAGAGCTGAAGGTCCCTTCTTACTCTTTGGATTTCCTCATTCAGAGCAAGTGAATAGAGGTCTGAATTATAGAGCAGAGGCAATTCTCGATCAGCAGAACTTACCTAAAAATGTTTTAGATTTATATTCGGATTATAAGTTTTCAAAGCCTGGAAAGGATGGGAGCGTTTCCTTGCTTTCGAAAGATCTGAGCTGGAGGCTTCAACAAAAAAGAAATAAAGTATCAATAAAACACAAAAATAAGCATTTAAAATTATCTTTGCCGGAAACAGAAGAATCTTCTGAAGAAATTTTGGGAATTTTTTGGGTTTATAAATCGCCTAGTATTTCTTATTTAGAGAAAAATAAATTCAAAAAACTAAAAATAGCTAGTAACCAAAAATTAGTTGATCTGTCTAAATATCTAATCAAGAAAAGTTAATTATTGAAGACTTCTATTCCCTTATTTACTTCTATTAATATTCAAATTGGTTGTTCCCTGTGATAAGCCTGTGTAATTGAAACATTTGATTGTACTCTCAAAACTGTAATTCAGATACACTCTCTTCTACCTTCAAAAGCTTTGGCCAAAGTAAGTTCATCAGTTTGTTCAATGTCTGATCCAACCGACAAGCCGAAAGAAAGCCTGGTGATTTTCTTTATGAGAGGTTTAAGTAGGCGGGTTAGATATAAAGTTGTTGCTTCACCTTCTGTTGATGGACTGAGCGCAAGAATAACCTCGTTAATTTCACTATGTCGACTCAATCTATTTAGCAATTCTTTGATTTTTAAGTTGTCTGGCCCTATACCGTCCATTGGAGAAATTAAACCGTGTAGGACATGATATAGACCTTTAAATTCATGAGTTCTCTCAATAGTAGCTAATTCTCTTACCGAAGCAATTATGCAAACTGTGCTTTTGTCCCTTTTGGAACTGGAGCATATATTGCAGACGCCTCCTCCTGTACTAAAATTAAAACACTCTGGACAATAGTGTATGTCATTGGAAGCTTTCAATAAAGAATTCGCAAATTTTTCGATTTCCTTTTTATCCCAGCTCAACATTTGAAAAGCTAATCTCTGGGCAGATTTTGCTCCTATTCCGGGCAACTTACGAAACTGCTCAATGAGTTCAGTTAGAGGTAAAACGTAATCCAAGATAAAGTGAAGTTTATGGAAAGAATTTATTTAATGGATATTAATTATAGATACTGCTTTTTTCCCTTGCTCGCTAATATACAATTTTCCATTCTCATCTAAAAAAATTGAATATGGTTTTTGAAGATTATTAACTAAAACTTTTATTTTGCCCACTCTATCAATTGACACAACAGTGCCTGATTTGTAATTTGAAACAAGTAAATTGTCACTCTTATCATCAAATACTAGTCCAGAAGGTCCCATAATTTGATTCCCAGAGGCAAAGACTTGTCTTTGTTGATTTGCTGAGATTTTTTCAATCTTATTGGTGAGAAAATCTGCTACATAAATATTTTGTTTTTTATCTACTGTTATTCCTGTTGGACTGGAGAAGCGTAACGATAAGTTTTTATGGGGTCTATTGGGTTTTCTTCTACTTGCTGATTTGTAAAATCTATTATTCTTTGAAGGTGAATTATTAGCTCTTTTGAGTTTCCTATTCTTATTGTAATTAGAAATTTCTTTGTCTAAGATATCTTTTATAAGTTTGTACCTTGTTTGATTTATAGGAACCTTCTTTAGTTCAGAAGATGCTTGTTTAAAATTTTGCATTCCAATTAAAGCAAGAACCTTTTCTAGTCTTGCATCATGATCATATGGGTTAATAGCCAATAACTGTTGTAGAACAAAGTAAGCGTCTTCATGTTTCTTCTGAACTCTATATATTGAACCAGCATTGAATAGAGCGTCTGGATATTTGGGTTCAATTTTTAATGCTCTTTCAAGATATGCAATTGCTGCCTTATAGTCCCCTTTTGTTGCGGTATCAACGCCTAATTTCACTAAGTGAATAGCTTTAGAATTTATCTTCTTACTTTGTTTAACTTTTGAAGCTGGTTTTGTATAAGAAATTAACGGATGGCTAGTATAAAAACTCAATAACAAAAAACTGAAAAATAATTGAAAGATCAATTTATATTTTTTTAATTTTTTCATTTATTTCTTTTCTTTATTTTTTTTAAGCTTTTTTTCTGAATTCTTAGGATAGCCTTTGAACCTGTGTTTAGGTCAAGAGTTGGTTGTTCATTTAGGTATTTTTTGAGTATTGAATTTGTGCTGGATAACTTATAAGCTCTATCTAGAATATTCTTATCCCAGTATCCAAGGCTAATTACAACGCTTGGAACAAAGTGTAGTTTTATTGGTAGGTCTTTTTTTAAGTCTATAGACTTTAGTTCGAGTTCTGGGAATTGTGAATTGACAGAGTAAATCAGTTTTTGTATATCTCTTCCTTTTGAAGACCAAAAATTGAATTCATTGGCATTGCTGAAAATTAGTGTTTTCGATGCAAAAGTTTGTTGATCAAAGTTTATGTACTCTGTTTCTTTTATTAACCTCCCTGAAGAAGTTAATAGCCAACCATTTGCAAATCTTACCCAGGGCAGTTCTTCTTTAACATATACTCTTAAAGCAGGTTCAGAAGAGAAAAGAACAGTTTTTAGCTCTAAATTATCAATTAGAGGATTGTATCTTTTAAGTCTTTTCTCTAGCAGTGTCTTGTTGATTTTGAGAAGCCAAGCAGTTTCTTCAGGGTCCAAAAACATAGTTTTTATAACCGATTCGGATTTTATTCTTCTTAAGCCTTTTATTTTTATGGAGCTTATAAGATCTTGGGAACTTAGCTTAAATAGAAAAAACAATAAAGAGATATTTATTAAAAGAAAGATTAAAGTTAATCCGATTCTTCGCAAAAAATTTCTTTTATTTCTTTGCTTTATTTGATTTCTTCGATGATGCCAGAGATCTACTATTTTGTTTTTATTGTCAATTGAGGACTTGGAGTTTGAACCCTGTATTTTACTCATTTACCTTTATATTCAATCTTCAAATTTTTTACTTCCATTGTCATCTCTTTTATAGCTTTCTATCTTATAGAGCTTTATACCGATAATTAAGAAAAACAGCAAACCAAGAACTTGAAGTAAGCTCTCCAATCCATTAATTCCTAAGTTTAGAGGAATTAATCTTAATATATCAGTGTTGCCGCTAATAACAAAAGGAACCGCTAATAAAATTCCTACTAAAGCTTCTCCAGTAATCAAGCCCGAAGCGAACATTATTCCGCTTCTTTGTATTTGACCTTGAGCTTTATTTTGTAGATTTTTGAAAATTGAGTGGTTTCTTGATTGTAAGTGAGAGATAACCCCTCCAATAAAGATTGGAGTAGATAAGGTTATTGGCAAATAAAGGCCAATTGCAACAGCTAATACTGGTATTCTAAAACTAGATTTTTTAAACTTAAGGAATATATCCAATAAAATAATAAATATTGCAACTAGAGATCCAAGGATAATCATTTCCCACTCAAGATTTTTTGAGAATGCGCCGATAGTGAGAGATGACATTATTGTTGCTTGAGGAGCCGCGAGCATATCATTCGGATTCATACCGGGGTTTGGCAAAATGCCCCCGAGTCCGTAAGCATTGAAAAGCAGGCTTAAAGCGGGTGAAATTGCTAGAGCACCAGCCAATACCCCCACAATTTGCATAATTTGCTGTTTGTATGGAGTAGCACCTATTAAAAACCCAGATTTCAAATCTTGCATATTGTCACCGGCAATGGCGGCTGCACAACATACAATTGCCCCTACTAGAATTGCAGTTCCAGCCGCGGTAGTAGTTTTGTTGATATCAATATCAAAGTTAATCTGTGAGCCCAATAAATACAGCAAGACTGAACAAACAATCAAAATAGAAGCAATTGTTGCTGGAGAAATAGGATTGTTAGAGGAACCAACTAATCCAGCCATATAGCCTGCAACTGATGAAAATATGAATCCTGCAAAAAGTGAAAAGACGACTCCAAATAAGACAACTTTTAAATAAAGGTCGTTACTAATACCTAAAGAATCAACGTCAATAACATGAGAAAAAACAACAAATAAAGGGATTGCCAACGCTAGTGATGCTATCCAAACTATATTCATTGAAATATCTTTATCGGTTTCTTTTATTTGTGATTGTTGGACATTGTTTTTATTTTTCTTTTGCTGTGTGAAACCTTTGAAAATAGCTTTGGATAAAGGTAATAGTGCCCATATACCTCCGGTTACCATTGCTCCAACACCCAAGTAACGAATTTTGCTACTCCATATGTCCATTGCCGTATCGAAGTGATTGGTAAGAGGAATATCATTTATGAAGCTGTATAAAGGAATGGCAATCAACCATGAAATAATTCCTCCAGTAAACATTAAGATAGCAATATTGAGTCCTACTATATAGCCAACTCCCAAAAGAGCTGGAGAGAGATCTAATCCAAATGCAAAAATGGACTTACCGATGGTTAAAGAACTCTGTGAACAGGTAGAAAATAATTTAAAACCAGACTGACATAATTTGAATGTTCCTGCCGCCAAGCCTGCTAACAATATATTTTTTACATCCTTATTTCCTTTAGGTTTTACTGTATGTCCAGCTTTTAATACTTCGGCTGTGGCTATTCCTTCTGGGAATTTTAGTTTTGTTTCTACTATTAGAACTCTTCTGAGTGGAATGGTAAATAAAACCCCCATAATTCCTCCAATTGCAGTTATTGACAAAGTTGGAATGAAAGGAAAATCTTTCCAATAACCCAAAAGAATGAGAGAAGGTAAAACAAAAACTGCTCCTGCTGCTAATGCTTCTCCTGAAGAGGCTGCGGTTTGAACGATGTTGTTTTCTAAAACGTTTGAATTTCTTAACAGCTTTAGAATATACATCGACACTACTGCCGCCGGAATTGATGCAGATACAGTCATTCCTACTTTTAGTCCTAAATATGCGTTTGCCGCTGCCATCAAACATGAAAGCAAAATTCCCAGCAGAATAGATCTCAAAGTCAATTCTTTTGTAGATTTCTGTTCTTTATTATTTTTTACCGGTGTTGAATTTGCTTTCATTTTCAATTTTTATAATTCTAAATTCAGTACCTTGATGAATGTCTTAATAATGTGTCTGTTACTAAGTTCCCAACTAAACTTCCCAACTAAACTTCTAGTTCAACTTGGCCAACAAAAACGCTTTGAGCAGGCCCATTCATGAAAACCGAGTTACTTTGTTTATCCCACTCAACTATTAACTCACCTCCAGGTAAATTCACTGTTACTGGTTCATCATCAATAAGTCCTTTCAAATTGGCTGCAACAACAGTTGCACAAGCACCAGTTCCGCAAGCTAAAGTAATGCCACATCCTCTTTCCCAAACTCGCAAATCAATATAGTTCCTTGATTTAATAAATGCAAATTCAGCATTAGTTTTTTTGGGGAAATGTTTATCTTTTTCGATAACTGGTCCATATTTTTCTAAATCCAAAGCTTCCAATTCTTTTGAAGAATCTAAAAATATAATTGCATGAGGATTTCCCATGCTTACTGCGGTGAAATTAAAGTCTTTGTCTAAAACTGTAATTTTTTGATCAATTACTCTTTCTTTATTTTCCGATAATACTGGAATTTCAGAAGATAGCAAAATAGGGCTTCCCATATTAACTTTTATGTGACCATTGCTTTGAATCTCAGGCTCAACAATTCCTGCGAGGGTTTCTACTTTGAATTGATTTTTATTTGTTAGGCCTCTATCAAAAACGTATTTAGCAAAGCAACGAATTCCGTTGCCACACATTTCACCTAAACTTCCATCTGAATTGATATAGCTCCAGCTGAAATCCGCTCCATCTTCGGGTGGTTTAACAATTATCAAACCATCTCCTCCAATTGAAAAATGTCTGTTACACAAAGTTTCTGCTAATTGTTTCTCCGTAAAATGAGGTGGTAAATATTTGTGATGCAGCAAAATAAAATCATTGCCTAGACCGTGCATCTTCTCAAAAGGTAATATGTAGACAGACATTGTTATTTTAAGTTAATGGTTTTTATTGTATTCAAGATTGTAAAGCATAACTTTCATTGAGATTTAGATGAAGCACAAAACTTCTACAATACGAGAACAGAGCTATCAAAAGACATATTTTGGTAAGCAAGATTATTCATTCCTAATATTTGTTTGTATTTGGGCTTTATTTGGTCTAACAATGCTCTTGAGTGCGTCGAGCTATGAATCGGAAAAAATTACAGGAGCTCCTCAAACTTTCTTTCTAACTCAAGCAGCAACCCTGGGAATTTCATTTGCTTTAATGTTGCTTATTGGATTAATGGATTATAGAGTACTCAGAAAACTTAGTTGGGTACTAGCTGCTTTTTCTTTAATAGCTTTAGTTTTAGTCAGTTTTTCTTCTTTGGGTTTGTCAGCAGGTGGTTCTCAAAGATGGTTGAAGATTGGTGCATTGAGTTTTCAACCATCCGAAATTGCCAAGATATCGTGTTTAATTCTAATGGCTGATGGCTTAGCTAACAATTCTTGGAGAAGCTTAAAAGTAATTAAGCGTTTTCTATTTTGTTTCTTAATAGCGGTTTTAATACTCAAACAACCGGATTTAGGTACTGCCGTTCTCATACTTGCATCTTGTGGATGTTTACTATTAGCTGGAGGCTTAAATCTGTTTTTGGCAATAAGTTTTGTTGCTTTGGCTTTGGGTGGAGTTATACTCAGCGTCATGAAAAATCCCTATCAAATGCAGAGGATAACTGGGTGGTTAACCCCCGAACAAGATCCAATTGGGGCTGGTTATAACCTTTTGCAATCACATTATGCAATTGGATCTGGAGGTGTATTTGGTCTCGGCTATGGTCAATCGATTCAAAAACTTGGATATTTGCCGGTAAGTTACTCGGATTTCATTTTTGCAATTATTTGTGAAGAGCTTGGTTTTATAGGTGTTTTGTTAGTTATAGGGGGTTTCTTATTTCTTTTGTGGAAAGGATTACAGATAGCATTTAGAGTACCGAGTAATTTTGGTAAGCTTCTGGGGTTTGGGATTATCTTTTCTTTGATTATCCAAACAATATTCAATCTTGGAGGAGTTATTGGTCTACTTCCAGTTACTGGAATGCCTTTACCTTTGATTAGTTATGGTAAGACTTCGGTTGTTGTTGTTGGGATTATGTTAGGAATTTTCCTAAACTTGTCCCGATCTAAGGGTGTTAAGCTTAATATTGATCGCGAGCATAGTGAAAAAAACACTTTGCAGGTGGCAAGACTATAATAAGGCTAATTCGTACTGAAATAATCTGATTTAATTAATTTAGTACTTCAAAGTTATTGAAAATGAGAACGTATCCTAAACTACTGCTTTTATTACTAACGTTGACTAATGTTAGTATTCTTCCCTCTTTCAGTAAAGTTCCCAAAATTTCACCGGCGTTAATAGCAAATTTGCTTGATTCCGCAAGCCAAAGTTACAACATTGGAAATTATTCTTCAGCTATAAACGTCTATAAAAAAGCTCTAGAGGGTGATCCTAATAATCCTAGAATCCATTTTGAATTAGGTGCCAGTTATTTAGGACAAGCAAGATATTTGTTGGCTATCGAACATTTTCTCACTGCCTTAGATTTGAACCCAGCACTAATCGAAGGTTATTTTAGTTTAGCTTACGCTTATCAAGCAATTTCAAAAAATCAAGAAGCTCTTCAAGCATATAGACAGGGACTTGGCCTGGATTTGAAAAAGGAAGTACCCAAAAGTTCTTTTAACAATAGGGTTGAAATGATTAGTCCTGAATCGAACACTGAACAAACTGAAAGTGGAAATATTCCTCAGAAAGACTTTCAGAAAAAAAAGCTGCAAGTCAATAGCTTAATAAAAGAAGCAAGAAAAGCCCAGATTAATGAGATAAAATCAGATATAAATTCCAATGAAACAACGCTTTCATTAGTTCCATTCCAAAATATTGAAGAAGTAGCAAATGAAGATACATCTAGAATACAACAGGTTGTTTTTCCTTCATCTCAAGAGGATTATTACTATAAGCAAATAGTTGAGTACAACACTGAACTTGAAAAGCATCCGGAAGATTATCAGCTAAAATACAGGCTCGGTCTTTTATATACTAAAGTTAAATTATTCGATCCAGCTTATAAGCTTTTTAAAGAGATTTCTCTAAAAGACTCTGAATTGGCACAAGAGCTGAAGAGTAGAATTGAGCAAGGTGAAACTAAAGTGGTTAAAACTCAAAAATTACAAAAAGAAAATAAAAATCTTTCAAATAAAAAGATTTCCATTAAAACCAAAGAAATTAATGAAAAGAGAACACAAGCAAATATTTAATTGAATCTCAAAAAATAAGTATTTGTATCTAAATGTAAGTTCTCAAATGCCAAGAATAAATCCCGTAGCAAAAGTACCCCTGTATCTGAAAACCTATTTTCAAAACCCTCAAGCTTTATCAATTGAAGAGTTGAATAATCAAAGAGATTTGGTTTTGAGATTAAGAAGTACTTGTCTCGCAATAAATTCAATTTCAGCAATCGCTTGTAAAGGTTTATTGAAAGATACTTTGCATTCGTCTCCACTTATCTCAGACAAAATAAAAGTAGCTATTCTTTCTACAACTTTGCCTGTAAGTATTATCAGCGGATTGGTTTTCTTTCACTCTTTATGTAAAGGGCGAAAGATTAAGATTGAGCTCAGCAAAAGATTTCTAGACTGAGTTTAACTCAAAATTTATTAGATTAGTAAACCTAATAAGGTAGTCTCTAGAAAGCTTCGTTCAAAGATAAAACTCTAAACTTAAAATGACTTATTGGATTAGAGTTTGCTCCGGTTTTTATTTCAAATTCTATTTGATTCAGAGTTTTAATTATTTTTCCCAGAAAGTCAATTCTCACTTTTTGGAGTTTGAGAACATCTTGACTTACTTTCCATGGGTTTTTTCCAATTTTGGCTGCAATTTCAGGTGGATTAATCCCTTCAGAGTCTAGCTCTTTAATAATAAAGTAAGAGCGAAAAATAGTTTGTAATCCAGCAATTAGTGGAAGAGGGCTCTGATGATTGATATATTTTTCTGCTTTTTGAGAAGCTAAACCTAATTGTTTCTTTAAAATACATTCAACTACACTAAACAAATCTTCGTGAGAATCGCAGAGCTTCTCAACATCTTCGAGTTTAATAATTTCATTGTTAACGTATGAAGCTAATCTATCCATCTCACTGTTTAGTGAAGCAGTATCGTTTCCATAAAAATTGACCATTTTTTGTAAAGCTTTTTGTTCTATATTTATATTTTTGGAGGTAGCAACCATTTTGAGCCAATTAGTAACATCGTTTGGTTTCCACGGACTAAATTGATTTATTTCAAAGACTTTGCCTGATGCTTTATCCAAGAATTTAAAAAGCTTTGTTCTTTTATCTAATTTTCCAGATTGATAAATAATGAGTTCTATATGTTGAGGTATTGAATCTGATTCAAGAATCTTCAGTAACTCATTAGAATCGAAGTCCGGCAAATTGAGAATTAAAAGTTTATTTTGACTGAATAGAGAAATCCCGAAAATTTCTGTAAATAAATCGTCTTTAGGATTGACCCTATGACAAGTAGTGTCATTTTTACTGCTCAGTGATTCGTTTTTAAGTTCTTTTATTTTCTGGCTTACCCTAAATTCATCATCACCAAAAATTAAATGAATAGACTGCTTTTCCATAGCTTTGTTAATCTAGATCAATACTAAAAGAATCATTGAGTATGAAGATAATTATAGATGTTTAAGATAGCTACTTTTATCAAGAAACCCTCAAGATGAAATTACGTTAATTTAAGATTAATAAAATCAATAAAAAATTAGTTTGAATTGGCTATGAACGTGGAATTTTCTAAGAGAGAAACAAATTAGCTAGAAAACAGCTCACATGCAAAAAGAAAAGAAAAGCGAATGTCCTTTAGATACATGGATGAATGCAAAAATTTGTCTTCCAGAAGGAAATAGAGGCTTTGCTGTTGGAAAAATTGTTCAAGAATCTGACCGTTCTAACAGTCTTGTTCTCTCACTGGATCCATCTTTTCTTGGAGATAAAAGTGATCTTGTTGAAGGAGCTGTAAAGTGGAACTCTTCAATGTTATCTTCACAGAGTAATCTCAGTAGCTTGCCTAAAGGAACAGCTGTTTTATTAGCACCACCCAAGATATTTGGAGTTAAGTTTTGGATTGTAAGAATCGATCAACTCAATAAAGTAATAGGAAATAGCAAAGAAAACATAAGTCAGAATGCCGTTAGTTATAGCCTTCATGAACTGAAAAAACTCAAAAATTTCTTAGAAGCACGTTCCTCTCAGAGAGTAGCTTTTAGGACACCTGTTTTATTTGTAGATCCTAAGAATTATACGGTTACACAATATTACACTCACGATATCAGCCAAAGCGGTTTGAGTATTGCGATTGACATTGGATCTAGCCAAGAAGAGAGTTTTGAAACCGGCGAAAACTATTTATTGCAATTAAAACTTCACGAAGGAATAACTATGCCTGCGTTGAACTACAAATGTATACATAAAAGAGAAGATATTCTCACGGGTGCAAAGTTGGTTGGATTTCAATTGAATGATAGAAAGGCTAAAGATCCGGATGTAGAATACAACTTAACTTTGCTTACTTGGTCTGATGATAAAGAAGAGCATTGAAAAAATATTACTGTAATTTGGATTAACGAAACGCTTATAACTCAAGATTGCTTCATGAGCTGAAAATATATTCTTTAGACTTTCCATTGTGATTTTGCCATTATAATTTTGAGTCTGGGATATATACATTTTCATGGAAACAATAAATAAATCTTTTTGGCAATCGTCTCCTCAGTCAAAAACATCATCACAAAATGCTTTTAGCTCTCTTCAATTCTCTGTTTTAAATAACAAAATAACAAAAGTCTCTGGTTTAGTGTCCTCTGGTTTGGCCAGTTTCCTTGAAGCTCTATATTCTTCTAATCAAGAAAGACCAATATTATATTTAAGCAATCAAGACTCTCCAAGTTTTACTCATAAACTTTCTAATCAAATTAAAAGAATTGCTAATGACAAAATCAAAGTGCAATCTTTTCCGGTTAGCCATGGATCCAACTTTGATGGGGTTACCGAAAGTGCTCAACATTTCGCTCAAGTCTCAGAAATACTGAGTAGCTGGCTGAATAATAAACTTTCAATTACTGTTTGTAATACAAGCTCGATTGTTCAACCTTTTTGTGCACCTTCTGACTTTAGGAATCAAGAGATTGCACTGAAACGAGGTAGTGAGGTTAACTTAACAGAACTATCCAAAAAATTAGTATTACTCGGATATAGAAGAGAAGAGACTGTAGTAGAAGTAGGAACTTTTGCAATTAGAGGAGAGATTTTAGACTTATTCCCATCGAATCAGGTTGATGACTTGCCTTGGAGAATCAATTTGTTTGGTGATGAAGTGGAGAGTATTAGACCTTATGAGCCTTGGACCCAACGCTCCATTAAATCAAAAGAAGTGGATAGTATTTGTATTTCGCCGTTGAATCCCTTTGTATTTCCGCAACAAGAAAAAAAGAGTGAGTTGATTGAGAGATTAAAGTCTTATGCGAATGAGGTTGATGATGCACAGGGCTATTTTTGGTTGGAAGACTTGAAAAAGTTCGAAACTGGTGATTTTTCAAGTGGTGAATGGCAGAGATTCATCCCCTGGATTCAGGAATCTTTTTCTTCGGCAATTGACTTTTTCCCGAAAGATGGATTGATCATAGTAGATGAACCTGATTCTTTAACTGCAAAGTTAGAACAGACTCAAGAAAAAAATATACTTGAACTATCGCATAAGTTTGAAAGAAATCTGTTACCAAAGTCTCAAAAGCAAACTTTAGAAAAATTTGTTGATATAAAAAATTCAATAGAGACTTCTATCTCTCAAAAAAAAGTTATTCAGCTGTCACTTAATAGCGATGACTCGGATACTTCGGTTATAGATTTGTCTACTACATTGGCACCTCAGTTTAGAGCGAAGTTGGATGAGGTAGATAAGTTCATTCAAGAACCCGCTCAAGTTGATAAGGAAATTTGGGTTGCAACAAATGATGATTCTTTAGAACAACTGAAAAGTAGCTTGTCCCTTGAATCTCTCTCTAAAATTCATTTCCATAAACCCTTTGGCTTGGATAGAGGATTTGGTGTAGGAAATAAAATCTTATTAACCGACTATGAGCTTTTCAATAAAAAGTCTGTAATTGGGACAAAAAAGAAAAACATTGATTCGAGAGCGGAAGATTTTATACCAATCGATTTAGATTCCATAAGAATTGGCGACTATTTGGTTCATTTAAAACACGGTATTGGTCGCTTCATTAATATGAAAGTTATTGAATTGGACAATCAGAAGAGGGAATATATAACGGTTGAATATCATAAAGGAGATATTTTAAATGTTCCTGTTGATCAAATGAATTTGCTTACCTTATATAAAGGTGCTAGTGAAGGTAAATCACCTAAGCTCTCTAGATTGGGAGGAATTGATTGGGAGAAAACAAAAAACAATGTACGTACTGCAGTTAAGAAGGTAGCTTTTGATTTATTGGAGCTGTATGCAAATCGAACTGTAGAAGAAGGTTTTTCTTTTGGAGCAGATACACCTTGGCAAACTGAGCTTGAAGACTCCTTCCCCTACAAAGAAACTCCGGATCAGCTCAAAGCAATAAGTGAAATTAAAGAAGAGATGGAATCCTCTCAAATAATGGATCGTTTATTATGTGGTGATGTTGGTTTTGGAAAAACAGAGGTTATTATACGTGCTGCATTTAAAGCTATAATGGCTGGTAAGCAAGTAGCCGTGATGGCTCCAACCACAATTTTGGCACAGCAACACTTTAAATCTTTTAGTGAACGTTACGAAAAATTTCCAGTAAAAATAGACTTTTTGAGCAGGGCAAAAGCAGGTAAAGAAAAAAAAGAAATAATTAACCGAATTAATAACGGTGAAACCGATTTGGTTGTTGGAACACACGCTTTACTGGCAAAATCAATTACTTTCAAAGATTTGGCTTTAATTGTTGTAGATGAAGAGCAAAAATTTGGTGTTAATCACAAAGAAAAGTTGAAGACTTTAAAAGCTAATACCTCTGTTCTGACGGTTTCTGCAACGCCAATTCCAAGAACAATGCATATGGCAATGAGTGGAATAAGAGAGATGTCACTCATCAGCACTGCTCCTCCAGGAAGAGTACCAATAAAAACACAAATTGCCCCAAATAATCTGAAGTTGGTCAGAGCAGCAATTGTAAGAGAGATCGAAAGAGGAGGACAAATATTCTATCTGCATAATCGTATAGAAAGTATTCAGGCTAAAGCTTTAGAGTTGATTGAGTTAGTTCCTGAGGCGACTTATAAAATTGCACATGGGAGAATGTCGGAAGGTGAAATCAGTGAAGTGATGGAGGCTTTTATCAATCATGAGTTTGACGTTTTAATTGCAACCTCAATCATCGAAAATGGAATTGATATCCCTAATGCTAATACTATGGTAATTGAGAATGCTGATCGTTTTGGCTTGTCTCAGCTTTATCAACTTAGAGGAAGAGTCGGTAGATCCAATGATCCTTCTAGGCCAGGTTTTGCTCTGTTACTCCACGGCCCAATTAATAATATGAATGAACAAGCAAGAGCTAGACTGGAAACAATATCAAGATATAGCAATTTGGGTTCGGGTTATCAAATTGCCATCCGGGATATGGAAATTAGAGGTGTTGGAAATATACTTGGGGCCGAGCAACATGGAAAAATGGTAACAGTTGGTTTTGAACTTTATTGTGAAATGTTGAATGAAGCAATTACGGAAATTAAGCAAAAACTTAAACTTGGACAAACGAGTGAAGATATTAAAGTAGAAACTCCAATAATGGCACTAGAAGACAAGCCAGTTTTTGATTTCAAGCTTAATGCTTATATTCCTATTGATTGGATTAGTGATGATTCATTAAGAATGAAAGAATACAAAAGACTCTCTGAAGTTAGTAGTCTTTTGCAATTAAGTGGCCTAGAAGATGAATGGAAAGATAGATTTGGAGAGATTCCTCAATCGGTTAACGAATTAATTAAAGTTGTCAAATTGAGAGTTTTGGCTACCAGTGCAAGTATCTCTGGTTTAATAAGACCTAAAGGTGACTTTATTAATTTAAATTGCTCAAAAATTACTTTTGAGGGCTGGAAAAAACTGCAAGAATTGATTCCAAATTGGTTGAAAGAGAGAATAGCCGTTCGTTTATTCGGAAAAGATTCGCAAATAATGGTTAGAGTCCATGACTTAGACACAAAGAACCAACTGGATTTACTCGAAGAACTGCTTAATAACTTAATTGAAGTTGTTTAATAGCTGTTTTAAAATCTGAGAAATAAACAATTTGAAAAAAGAATAAATTTATATTGAAAGACTTTGACAGCTTATTTGTATTAATCTTCTTAATTTATTTACGAATTTAAGGTTCTCTTTAATTTATGACAACTGTGATTTAACTTTGGTAAGTTAATTTGTAAATAGGGATATCACTATAGTAGAGCAATGAAGGGGATTGTTCGATGGTTGGGAATAGAACAGAAAGCGTAGTTGGTGCTTCAACTAATAACTTTCAATTTTCAAATGGTGGAAAAGTACAAAGACATGCGAATTTGATTTCTAAAGCATCATTGAGTTTATTACCTGAACACAAAGATCAGATAAAAGAATTTCAATCGATCTATAGAGAAAATCAATCTTTATATAGGGAAGTTGAACAAAAGACACAAATTCCATCTGTTCTAATAGCAGCTTTACATTTTAGAGAATCAAAGGGAAATTTTCGGACTTATTTACACCAGGGAGATCCACTAGGAAGAGCTCCAGTAAATCATCCAACAAATATTCCTACATTTCATAACTGGACAGACAGTGCAATTCATGCTTTGGGTATGAAAAAAAGTACACAGAATAAGTTAGGTATTAATGCTAGTACCAATGATCTATCTCTTTTAGCGGAGTATGCTGAAACATATAACGGAAAAGGTTACGAAAATAGAGGTTTAGTAACTCCATATGTATATTCCGGTACGTCGGTTTATAGCGGTGGAAAGTTTGTTGCTGATGGCAAATTTAACTCATCCACTATTGATAAACAAGTAGGTATTTTACCTCTTATTATGAGCGTTAGTAACGGAGATTTTAAGAATTTAGCAGGCAACACAAATTCAACGTTAAACTCTCAAAATCAAGATAGTTTCAGTTCTACTTTAAGCCAGGTGAGATTTGAGCAGCCTACATTGAATACTAATGGATTTAACCAGCCAGCATCTGCTTGATTTTGGAGAAATTAATTAATGAGTCCCCAACCGGCTATTGTCTTAGCATCTGTGATTTCTCTGGATTTAATTTTTTGTGATAGCTCGTCTCTCGATAGATGAATTGTTCTGACGAATTCATCTTCATCTGGATTTGGCTTTCCTTCTTGAAGTTCAGTGGCTAAAAACATAAAAAGCTTTTCATTGCAAAAACCTGGTGCAGTATAAATAAAGCCTAAGGATTCTATTTTGCCTGCCGTATAACCAGTTTCTTCCGTAAGTTCTCTTCTCGCTGCTTCAGTTGGGTCTTCTTTTAAATTCAATCTTCCAGCAGGAAATTCAGTTAACTTCTCTCCTGTTGCATACCTATATTGTTCAACTAAAACAAACTTGCCATCTCTGGTGATTGGAATAATTACAATGCCTCCGGGATGAAGGACCAATTCCCTTGAGCTAGTTTTACCATTAGGTAAACGAACCTTGTCCAGCTTAAACTCGAGAATTGAACCTTTGTGGATTAACTTGCTCTCTATGCACTCTTCAGCGAAGTTTTCTGATAATAAATCTTTCATCTTTATATTTTAATCGTTAATCCATTCGAAGCCCTTAATTTTATTTTTATTTGGAGGTTGAACGGTAACTAATTCAATGAACCCTTCTTTGCATCTGACTAAAACTTGCTTTTTGTTGATTTTGAACACTTCTCCAATTCTAATATTTCCTACCTCAAAACTATTTAAGCTGTTTTCATCGAAGATATTTGCTTCTATTAATTTAATTTGCTTATCTTCGAACTGAAAAACTGTACCGGGCCATGGATTAAGCCCTTTTACCTTCCTATCAACTTCGAAAGCTGACATTGTATTCCAGTCAATTAAACTCATTTCTTTCGTTAGTTTAGAAGCATAAGTTGTTTTCGAGTCATCTTGTTTTTCTTCAACCAACTCCCCTTGAAGCTTTAAATTAATTGCCTCTTCTAATGCTTCTGCCCCTAGCTCGGATAGTTTTTCAGCGAGAATGACAGCATTATCAGTTGCATCTATTGGAACAGATCTTTTGTGAAGCATTGGCCCCGTGTCTAAGCCTTTTTCAGTTTTCATTATTGTTACACCGGTTTCCTTATCCCCTTCAAGAATTGCCCAATTGATTGGTGCTGCTCCTCTCCACCTTGGAAGTAATGAAGCGTGGACATTCCAAATTCCCCATTTAGGAATATCAATGATTTCTTGACTCAAAATCTGTCCAAATGCTGCTGTAACCATTAAATCCGGTTCTAGTTCTTTGAGTGTGTTTATTAATTCGATATCTTTGCTGATTCGGTTTGGTTGATATACGTTGAGATTGTTTTCTTTAGCTACTGTTTTTACTGGTGTTTCAGTTAATTTGTGTCCTCTTCCAACCGGTCTGTCTGGTTGAGAGATTACCAGTGGAATTGAAAAACCAGAATTTATGAGTTTATTTAAAGTGGGAATTGCGAAGTTTGGAGTGCCTAAAAAAATTACTTTTATGTTTTTGTTATTAATCATTTCATTTAATAGTGTAAATAGAGATTCATCTCACCCAACATTCTATAGAATTGTTGAAGTGAGTAAAAAGCTTATTATTACATCTCGCTTACTTAATGAAATTAGTAATTGAGATGATAATTTTCAACATTTTTACTTTCAACATATTTAACTCGTTAAAAGGACTGAGTATGATAAACAAATGTTTTACTTTTGTATTTATGGCTTGCCTATGTTTCATAACATTTGCATCAAATACAGAAGCTCAATCGAAAAAATATTACAATCTTTCATCCAATCAATCGGAGTCTCAATCTTCCGAAAAAGATATTCAATACGCTAAATGTCTTCAAGAAAAAGGGATAACAATGTATGGAACTTCTTGGTGTCCTCATTGTAAACGTCAAAAGGAGACATTTGGTGAACTGTTTAACTATGTGAACTACGTTGACTGCCAAGCTGATAGAGAAGTTTGTGTAAAGAATGGCGTTCACGGATACCCAACTTGGTTATTACCGAATGGAAAAGAAATTCCTCAAGGAACAGTTGCATCAGTTGCAAAAGCTGCCGGGTGTACTTTAGAGCAACCTATAACTAAAGCGGGTGCTAAACAAGAAGTTACTTCTTCTCTGGATACTGATAGTGTAGAAGCCGACAAAGTAGATAGTGTAGAAGAAAGTGTTTTAACTCCTGCAGTAAACAATCCTAAAGAGAAGAGAGAATTTTACGCGAAATGTTTAGGGGAAAAAGAAGTAACCATGTATGGTTTAAGCCATTGTCCCCATTGCAAAGCTCAGAAAAAAGAATTTGGTGAGTTGTTTCAATACGTAAAATATATTGAGTGTGATAGACCAATTGAGAGATGTCTTGAGGCTTCTAAAAAAGGAAAAGGTTATCCTACTTGGTTAACAAAAGATGGAGCTAAAATTGAACCTGGTTCCGTTGAAGAAGTTGCTTTAGATGCTGGTTGTAAATTACCGTCTTCTAATAATTCCGCTCCTGTTCCTGCAAGTAATAAAGAAACTTCTAATTAATTAGTAGATTACTTTTTATTACAAAAGTCCTCTTTGTTGATTAACAAATGAGGACTTCTCTTTAGAAAGAGTTATGACTTAATAGTAAAGAATTAGTTCCATAGCTAAAATTAATGGATTATTTGAAAAAGAGTTTATAAAATTTCGATTAGAGTTATTAATATGAGTTTGTGTTGGGATGCAATTATGAATATGAAAAAGAAGAATCAAACGGCTAATACATTATTTATAACCTTAACTCTGCTTTTTACCCTATTTTTTGGTGTTCACCAAGTTCTCTCTCAAACTTCAAACTATGGAAAAGCATCCTGGATTGGTGAACGCTTTCAAGGTAAAAAGACCTCTAGCGGTGAATTGTTTGATATGAATGACTTAACCGCTTCGCACGCTACATTGCCCTTCGGTTCAAAAGTTAAAGTAACATCTCAAAAAACTGGTAAATCAGTAACCGTCAGAATTAATAATCGTTCTGAACTAAACAACGGAAGAATAATAGATTTATCTAAAAGAGCTGCTGATGAAATTGGTTTGATTGAAGAAGGTGTTGGATATGTAACTTTAAATGTTTTATCCAAAGGTTCGGAAGCAATTGCTTCAACGCAGGAAACACCAAAAGTAAATAGTCAAACAAAGTTAACGAAAAAAGCTAGTGATACTAATATTTCGTCTCAGTCAAAAGCAGCTAACGGTTTTGTCATTCAATATGGATCTTTCTTTGATATAGATAACTCAATTGAGTTCAGGGATGCGCTGAAAAAGAAAAATATTGAAACCGTTATTTCCTTTGCTCAAAGCCCAACCGGTAAAAAAGTATATCGAATCAACAGTGTAAAACAGTTTACATCTAGGATAGAAGCGAGGCATGAGCTTGCTTCTGTTGCTCCTCAAGAGGGTATTATTGTTCCAGTTGGTTTAGCTTATGAGCCCGGAGTTAAAGGTATTACGAATGCAGCAAGTAATAACGCAGCTTTAAAATCTGGTTCTGTTATAAAGTCCTCTAATAGTGAGACCTTATCTCCACCAACTGCTAATATATCTGCAAATAAAGATTCTTCTTCTCTATCTTTGCCCGAAGAAAGCTCTAAAATTTATGAATATGGTGTGCAGTTTGGAGCGTTCTCAACCTTAAACAATGCACAAAGAATGCAAAAAAGTTTATTGACCAAAAGCGGTATCCGTACAATAATTCATCAATTTCCTGATGATGAAAGAAACCTCTACCGAGTTTTAACCAATCATGCTTTTTCTTTAGAAAATGAAGCTAGAGACTTCTTGAATAAGAATAAGATTGAAGGAATGATTTTAACTTTTGTTAAGTAAAGACAAAAGCTTCAAGAGTGATTCGCAACATCAAAAGTTAAATGCAACCGTTAGTAGAAAAATGAAAAAGAGTTAAGGAGAAGAGGGTGCTCAAATTGGTTTATTTGAAGTGTTAAAAAACAAAGGCCAAA